>CDZY01011350.1_pt1 | contig 149750 bp, 139 predicted proteins | sample 557671 | NCBI WGS metagenome assembly CDZY01 (sample SAMEA3182091, study PRJEB8094) | gut metagenome | biome: human; feature: gut; material: Stool; isolation source: human stools | place: Canada | collected 2013-03-11
GAGCTGTCCTTAGTACGAGAGGACCGGGATGGACGAACCTCTGGTGTATCTGTTGGGCCGCCAGGCCCATGGCAGAGTAGCCAAGTTTGGACGGGATAAACGCTGAAGGCATCTAAGCGTGAAGCCCCCCTCAAGATGAGATATCCCTGCTTAGGCAGTAAGACCCCTTATAGACGATAAGGTAGATAGGTTGGAGGTGGAAGAGCGGCAACGCTTGCAGCTGACCAATACTAATAGGTCGAGGGCTTGACCAGAAATGGTTCAGGTTAAAATATCTGATAGTTTAATGTGTGGTTTTGAAGGAACAGCAATAGTTTCTTCTTATTATTCCTCGATAGCTCAATGGTAGAGCACACGGCTGTTAACCGTGGGGTTGTAGGTTCGAGCCCTACTCGGGGAGCTTTTTGGCTCCATGGTCAAGTGGTTAAGACATCGCCCTTTCACGGCGGTAACACGGGTTCGAGTCCCGTTGGAGTCATTTTGTGCAATAGAATATTTGCCGACATGGCTCAATTGGCAGAGCAGCTGATTTGTAATCAGCAGGTTATCGGTTCGATTCCGATTGTCGGCTCTTTGGACCTTTAGCTCAGTTGGTTAGAGCAACCGGCTCATAACCGGTCGGTCCTGGGTTCGAGTCCCCGAAGGTCCATTACTTATTGCATAATATAGTGTTTGATTTAATTTAATATGGCCCGGTGGCTCAGTTGGTTAGAGCGCCGCCCTGTCACGGCGGAGGTCATGGGTTCGAACCCCATTCGGGTCGTTAGAAGCGACTAGTCGCTCTAATTTTATTATGGGGTCTTAGCTCAGCTGGGAGAGCATCTGCCTTACAAGCAGAGGGTCATAGGTTCGAGCCCTATAGGCCCCATCAATTTAATAGCTATGCTGGTGTGGTGGAATAGGCAGACGCAAAGGACTTAAAATCCTTCGGGAGCGATCCCGTGCCGGTTCAAGTCCGGCCACCAGCATTTTTTTTGGAAATATGACTTATGTCATATTTCTTTTTTTTACATTCTATAGCATAATGATATTTATATGATGATGGTGTCAAAACATGCTCTATAAACCTAGCGTGTTAAATATAATACGTTATACACTGGTACACCGAAAAATAAGCTTCTGATACATTGACGCCGAATAGTTGTTTCATATACAAGGCGGAGAAATGAGGTGTACCGGTACATTTGCTCAGCATGGTTTGCCCCGACATCATTTATATAGTAGATTTGTAAATTACATATATTCACAGCCGGTAAGGAGGATAAGGTAAAGCATGCTTTTGATAAAGAATGGATGTATTCATGATGCGGTGAACAAAGAGCCGTATATAGCAGATATAGTGGTTGAGAATGGAAAAATAACGGCGATAAATACCGGAACTATGCTATCAGGTGCATTACCTGATAGTATAGACAACTGTGAGGCTGAGGTGTTAGATATCAAAGGGCTTAATGTATACCCTGGACTGGTTGACGCACATAGTCACTTGGGTCTGGATGGATATGCGATAGGTTTTGAGAGTCAGGACTATAACGAGATGAACGATATAGTGACGCCACAGCTTCGTGCAATAGATGGATTTTATCCACAGGATGAGACTGTAAAGCTTGCAAGGGAGGGCGGTGTTACATGTGTCGGCACAGGTCCGGGAAGTTCAAATGTTCTAGGCGGTATGTTTATGGCGGTTAAGACATACGGACACAGGGTTGACGATATGGTTGTCAAGTTTCCTGTTGCAATGAAGTGCGCATTTGGAGAAAATCCTAAACGCTGCTATAAGGACAAGGGAAATTATTCAAGGATGACAACAGCATTCAGACTCAGGGATATGTTAAGAAAAGCTGTAGAATATGATATAAGACTTCAGGGAGCTACAGAGGATGACAGCAAGCTTCCACAGTATGATGCTAAGCTTGAAGCAATGCTTCCGGTAATAAGAGGAGAGCTTCCTCTTAAGGCACATGCACATAGAGCAGATGATATATTTACAGCCATAAGGATTGCTAAAGAGTTTGGTGTTAAGTTAACAATTGAACACTGTACGGATGGAGCGTTGATTGCGGACGATTTAGCAAAAGAGGGATTTCCGGTTGCGGTAGGTCCTTCATTTGGACATGCAACGAAGTATGAGCTGAGGAACAAGTCATTTACAACCCCGGGCATACTTGCCAAAGCAGGATGTCAGGTGTCAATTATTACAGATGCGCCTGTTATACCACAGCAGTATCTTGCCCTCTGTGCCGGACTGGCAGTTAAGTCCGGGATGGATGAGTTTGACGCACTAAAGGCAATAACTATCAATCCTGCGAAGCACCTTATGATAGAGAAGCGCGTAGGAAGTATAGAGGTGGGCAAGGATGCTGATTTTGCTATATGTGATGGAAATATAATGAAATCGGACAGTGTTCTTAAATATACGATAATAGATGGAAAGATTGTCTTTAAGCATGAGGACATGTAATGTGACATGCTTTATAAGCTCGATAATATGTAATGTTATACGGTATTTAAGATTGTAAATACGTCATAGAATATGGTGCGCAGGCGGCTGGTGTATATCCGCCGCTTACGCAAAGCTTATTGCTTTACATTATAAATTAAAATAGTATTAAGGGTATGGAGGATATATGAAGGTCACATGTATAAGCTGTCATAAGAAATTCGATAATGATAAATATTATGGAATATGTCCAAAGTGTGGCGCATTTAATAAGCTGCACTTGGGGGTAGATGAACATGAGCGTTATCATCAGATGTATGATGATGACAAAAATGCACATTCAGAGCAGGCTGTCCATGAGCAGTACCATGAAAGGTATGATAATACGACAAGCCATGCTAAGGTGTCAACTGCCGGAATGGAGGGCAGCTCACTCTATGCTGAGGAGCTTAACAAAAAGCGGGACGTGCGTGTTTCCGTGAAGGAGGATTCTGTGCAGCGGGAAAAAAGAAAATCCAATGTAACACTTGCCAGGTGGATTGCGCTGTTTATAGTCCTTGCAAACCTGTTGCCGTACTTTTGGAATTTGTTTAAGCATTTATTTGAGTAATATAAGTCGTTTTTAATGGTAAATACCATGTTAAAATTGATGCATACAAGGTTGGATAAAAGGTTTAATGAAAGAAAAAATAAAAGAAAAAAGCTATTGACATTGGAGGAGTAGTGGTATATAATATCAATGTTGCTGGTGAAGAGAATAATCATTGGTTATTCAATTTAATATGCATGTGTGCGTGTAGCTCAGCTGGATAGAGCGACTGGCTACGGACCAGTAGGTCGTGGGTTCGAATCCTGTCACGCACATCTTAAGACAATCCTTAGGGGTTGTCTTTTTTTGTTATACTTATATAATTAAATTAGAAACTGTTAGCTTGAAATAAGACACCATTAAAATTGGAGGAAGTAAAAATGATTAAGATACCATACAAACTTGTAAATGGAATAATGCTCATTCCTGCAACAGCGAATGACAAGGAAGGGTTTTTTGCCTTTGATACAGGAGCTATGCAGACAGCAATAAACAAAGCATATTTTCAAGAAATGCAGGGAGAACGCATTGATATTGCGAAGTTTTCAGAGGGAGTAAAGAAAAGTACAGCAGATAAAGGAACTTTGAATGTACTGCGCTTTTCAGATGTTGAACGGTCAGATATGCCCGTCTTAATTATGGATTTGATGTATGCGGAGAATGCATTAAAAAAAATTATGCCAGATTTGAAGTTGCTTGGTTCGCTTGGAATAGATGTGATTAGAAATTATACAGTTCTGCTTGACTATACCGTTAATGAAATTATCCTTGACCCGGAGTATGCTTTTGAAAATCAAACAATAATTCCTATGAGTTGTGAAAAACTTCCTGTTATTGAGGTTGAAGCGGCGAATAGGACATGCCAATTTGTTTTAGACACTGGCGCAAATACATGTCTGTTGGGGCAAAGTTTTCAGGATGACCCGCAACTTATACTTGTTTCCGAAACGCAGAATATTGTTACTATTCCTATTGTACATGTGGGTGAAAATGATTACAAAAGTATCACCGCTACGATTTCAGATATAAGCGCAATTCAAAAAAGAGTATCTGTTGACGGAGTGATTGGCTACCAGATTTTATCGCCGCAGCGTTCTGTTTTAGACTTCAAGAATAATCGGATTATCATGGAAAAGCCTATAACCTCTTGTCTTTGATGGTGAGGGCAATAAGTGATAAATGTCTATAGAAAGTGAAAAAGAAGTGGGGGAGCCACTTCTTTTTCGATGAGGGGAGTATAAATAATTAATAAGGGGTTATACATAAGATACTTACGTACCTTACATGGGATATTATACAGTATGATATTCTAAATTGCAAGAGGTTTTTAAAAAAAATGTCGAAATGTGGTGGAGAGAATCAACTGGTAATTCAGTTTGACAAGGGGGGGTATCAAGGGCTACAATCATTATATAAATATTATAGAATTGGAGATATGAATGAAGACTTTTCCTATTGTTGTGCCTTGTCATTTTGGACTTGAGGCGGTATTAAAGAGAGAAATTATTGATTTAGGGTATGATATTGAGCGTGTTGAGGATGGACGAATCACATTTCTCGGTGATGCGGAAGCACTTTGCAGAGCCAATGTTTTTCTTAGAACGGCTGAGCGTGTAATGATATGTGCAGGAAGATTTAAGGCATACACATTTGATGAGCTTTTTGAAGGAGTTAAGGCTATAGAGTGGGAGCAGTGGGTTCCTAAGGACGGTAAGTTCTGGGTAACGAAGGCTACTACGGTCAACAGTAAGCTTTTCAGTTCATCGGATATACAGTCGATTGTAAAGAAAGCCATGGTTGAGAGGCTTAAGACTTATTACAAGGTGAATTGGTTTGAGGAATCGGGAAGTGAGTATCCTATAAGGATTTTTAACTATAAGGATGAGGTAACTGTATGCATAGACAGCTCAGGGGATTCACTTCATAAGAGAGGCTACAGACCGGTAGCCGGAAAAGCTCCTATTTCGGAGACTCTGGCGGCTGCACTTATAATGCTGTCACCTTGGAGAAAGGACAGGATTCTTGTCGATCCTTTCTGCGGAAGCGGAACTATCCCGATAGAAGCTGCGATGATGGCGGCAAATATAGCGCCGGGAATGAACAGAAGCTTTACCGGGGAAAAATGGGATAATATAATCGGACGCTCAATGTGGTATGATTGTATAGATGAGGCAAATGATCTGGTCGATACATCCATAGAGACAGATATTCAGGGATATGATATTGATAAGGAAGTCTTAAAGACGGCAAGGCGCAATGCGGAGAATGCGGGCGTGTCGGGGCTTATACATTTTCAGGAGAGACCGGTTAAGGAGCTGAGCCATCCGAAAAAATATGGATTTATCATAACCAATCCGCCTTATGGAGAGAGACTTGAGGATAAGGAGACGCTTCCGGCTATCTATAGTGAATTCGGAAGACAGTTTGCGGCGCTTGATTCATGGTCGGCATTTATGATTACCTCATATACGGAGGCTGAGCGCTATTTCGGACGTAAGGCTGATGCCAACAGAAAAATATACAATGGTATGCTTAAGACATATTATTATCAGTTTTTAGGGCCTAAGCCGCCTAGACAGGGAAAGCAGGAGAAAAATTGAGAAAATCAGTAAGATGGTATTTATCTGTGATGCTTGTGGTTATAGCATGCAGTATATGGGTTTTCATGGATGACTATAATCCGCAGGCAGTAAAGCAGGGAGCCTCAGGAATCACAAGAGATAGCAGATGGAATGGAATAATTGCAGGAAATATAAATTCCAGAGGGATAAAGCTGCAGATAGACGGCAAGTCTGTAGCGTCAACGGCAGAACAGATTTTTTTTGACGATGAGTTACAATTGTATATATCATCGGAGGTTTTGTCGGAGTGGTTTTTATGTGCTGCTAATTTTTATAGCTCAAATCACCTTATTCTTGAAAAGTTCAATTCAAGGATAGTGTTGTCGGCTGGTCAGAAGACAATGATGTGCAATGACCAGAGCAGGGAACTGCCAGCCAAGGTACTATGCCGGAATAATCATATATATGTGCCTTCGCAGGTCATCGAGGAGGGCTTGTCATATGCCTATACATGGGACGTTAACAGCAATACAGCCGCTTTTGCCAATATGAAGCCGGACGAGAGGGTATTTCCGTACATCTATGATTACCGTGCTGAGGGAAGAATGCCTGAGATAAAGAATCAGAGTACATTCGGAACCTGCTGGGCGTTTGCCTCGCTCATGGCGTTGGAGACTACCCTCAAGCCGGAAACCAATATAGATTTCTCTGAGGATCATATGTCCATAAACAACAATTTCAGCATGACACAGAACGATGGCGGGGAATACACGATGGCTATAGCGTACCTCGCGTCATGGACAGGACCTGTTCTTGAGGAGGATGATCCGTACGGTGATGGGTATTCGCCGGAGGGACTTGAGGCTGTTGTGCACCTTCAGGAAGCACAGGTGCTTGAGAGCAAGAACTATGACAATATAAAAAAATCAGTGTTTTTGTATGGAGGAGTGCAGAGTTCACTTTATATGGAAATGCCCGACAGCAGGAGCACTTCCATATATTATGATGAAAATAAGTATTCCTACTGCTATATCGGACCGGAAAAGCCTAACCATGATATAGTTATTATAGGATGGGATGATACATATCCTGCCTCTAATTTTACGTTTGAACCGGAGGGTGACGGCGCATTTATATGTGCTAACAGCTGGGGAGAGGAGTTCGGCGATAGGGGTGTATTCTATGTTTCCTATTATGACAGTAATATAGGCGTCCACAATGTCATCTATACAGGGATAGAGGGCACGGACAATTATGACAATATATATCAGACGGATTTGTGCGGCTGGGTAGGACAGATTGGCTATGACAGGGATTACGCTTATTTTGCAAATGTGTATACCGCCAATGATTATGAGAGCCTCGAGGCGGTGGCATTTTACAGTGTGGCGCCTGATTCTTCCTATGAAATATATATTGTTGAGGACTTCAAGGATGAGGCTTCATTCAGTATGAGAAGGCTCCTGACAAAGGGGACGTTCAGCAATGCCGGATATTATACGGTCAAAATACCTGAGAAGGTGAACCTTGAGCAGGGGGGACGTTATGCGATTGTTGTGTATATCCAGACACCTAATTCAAAGCGCCCTGTTGCCGTAGAATATCGCGGCGATGCAGCAACGGCTTCGGTTGTGCTTGATGACGGAGAGGGGTATATAAGCCCACATGGTGACATCTGGATAAGGACTGAGGAGACTAAACAGTGCAATGTGTGTCTTAAGATGTTTACAAATAAAAGATAGAGGAGAAAAATATGAGGATAATTTTTGCAACCACGAATGAAGGAAAAATGAGAGAAATCAGAATGATTATGGCGGATCTGGGTGTTGAGATTCTGTCAATGAAGGAGGCAGGCTGCAGTCTTGACATCGTGGAGGATGGAAATTCATTCGAAGAGAATGCAATAATAAAGGCTAGAGCGGTGGCAGCACTAAGCAGTGATATAGTGTTAGCGGATGATTCAGGACTTGAGGTTGATTACCTTAACAAAGAGCCGGGAATTTATTCTGCGCGATATATGGGTGAGGATACTCCTTACAGCGTGAAGAATAAGAGCATAATAGACAGACTTGACGGTGTGGAGGATGACAAGCGCACGGCACGCTTTGTGTGCGCCATAGCGGCTGTTTTTCCGGATGGTACGGTCAGAACTACAAGGGGAACGATAGAGGGAATTATAGCGCATGAGCCGATGGGAGAGAACGGCTTCGGGTATGACCCTATTGTGTATGTGCCTGAGTTCGGGCGCACCACAGCGCAGCTTACAGCAGATGAGAAGAACAAGGTGAGCCATAGAGGTAAGGCGCTTGCTGAGATGAAGAAATATATTAAGGAGTGGCTGTAGGAGATGGTATAGGTAATTGCAAAGCTCGTTCCTGCCGGTAAAAAGGTTGTGCAAAATCGTGCAACGCACGGCTGCCACACACAGAGTCAGCAATTACCTAAGAATAGCATTGAGCAGGTGAAAAACTTTATGAAGATACTTGTTGTGAGTGATACACATGGTTATAATACCAATTTATTCAAGCTTTTAGAGCAGATTAAGCCGATAGACATGTTGATACATTGTGGGGATTCGGGTGACCTTGCAGATTATATAGAGGAGTTCGTTGACTGCCCCGTTGTGATGGTGCGCGGAAATTGTGATATGTGCAGCCCTCTTAAGGGGGAGGAAGTGGTAGATGTGTGTGGCCACCGTATATTTGTAACCCACGGACACGCGTACGGGGTCAAATCAGGGCTTGGAAGGCTTATAGACAAGGCGGAGTCCGTCGGGGCAGATATTGCCCTCTATGGTCACAGCCATATTCCCGACCTCACATATATGAGGGGAATCAGCGCATTTAATCCCGGAAGCATTTCCATGCCAAGGCAGGAGGGAAGAAGATGTACCTACGGGACAATAGAAATCTCCGAAGATGGAAAAAAAGCGTACTGTTCTCTACACACCATATAGCCCGCAAAGCCCCTGTTTATGGGGCTTAAATAGTTGCAATTATTTGATTTTCAAAAAAATTAAAAAAATTTAAAAAAAGGTGTTGACTTTTTGCTGGTGTTATAATATAATCATTCTTGTGTCAAGGAAATAACGCAAAAGAAAATAAAAAGTACACCGGGGTGTGGCTCAGCTTGGCTAGAGCGCCTGATTTGGGATCAGGAGGTCGCAGGTTCGAATCCTGTCACCCCGACTGTATGCGGGTGTAGTTCAATGGTAGAACACTAGCCTTCCAAGCTAGATACGTGGGTTCGATTCCCATCACCCGCTTTTGCTATGAGAATAGCAATATGTGTCCATAGCTCAGCTGGATAGAGCAACGGCCTTCTAAGCCGTGGGTCGGGGGTTCGAATCCCTTTGGGCACATTTTTTAATACCATATTTACAACTTGGTGTTAATAGGTCTTGGTTATAGACCAGATACTATGGTGGGTATAGCGCAGTTGGTAGAGCGTCAGATTGTGGCTCTGAAGGTCCAGGGTTCGAGCCCCTGTACTCACCCTTTATTTTTGGGCTATCGCCAAGCGGTAAGGCACAGCACTTTGACTGCTGCATTACGGTGGTTCGAATCCACCTAGCCCAGTTATGTGATGCATAATATGGGCCATTAGCTCAGGCGGTAGAGCACTTGACTTTTAATCAAGTTGTCCCGGGTTCGAGTCCCGGATGGCTCACTTGTTTTTCTCGGATTCGTTATATGAATCGGAGATATTTTTTTTCATCGGATAAGTTTTCTTATCCTTCATATACAATATGCGGATATGGCGGAATTGGCAGACGCGCTAGACTTAGGATCTAGTGGGAGACCGTGCAGGTTCAACTCCTGTTATCCGCACTAGGTGAAGAAATGAGGACGATGGAATAGACCATCGTCCTTATTTCTTGCCCTACGGGCGTTTAGAAGGTGAACCGGTTCAAGGTCTCGGCTCCTAAAGTCACCTCGGTCGGTGTGCAAGATGACGTCCACCGGACGTCGCACACCCTGTTATCCGCACTAGGTGAAGAAATAAGGACGATGGAATGAACCATCGTCCTTATTTTGTGTTACATATTTGCGCGGTGCAGGGAATAATAACTTATGACAAAATTCGGGCAGGGGGAAATGATTTATGGTAGATTTGTTAAAGGTTTACGGTGATTGCTGGGGCGGGGAAGCCGGCGAATGGAATACTTCCCTGCAAAATAAATATCTGGAATATATGTTTGCGTGTTTTTTGGAGGAAAATTTTATAATTCATAATGATTTTGATATCCTGAATATAGGGATAGGCGCGGGATACTGGGACAGGTATCTATCGTATAAGGTAGGGAATGGCTCTTTGACTTCTGTTGATATTGACAGAGAGTGTACTGATAATCTGGCTGCGTGCCTTGAAAACGAAAATAATACCAATCCCATCAAGGTTATCTGTGCTGATGCGATTACCTATGATTTTGACAAAAAATTTGATTTGGTAACGATGGTCGGCTCAGCGGTTGCTGAATCCGGAAAGACAAAGGATATTATTTCCAAAGCTATTTCGTTGATTAAGGAGGAAGGGGCATTATATCTCCAGATACTGCATAAGGCTGCCGATTTCGATATAGATGCATTTTGTGGGGAATACAATGTCCGTATAGACAAAAGACTTGTGGATGACAAATATGGTATTCATTGCGAATATTATAAGATAACAAAATGTTAGGGATTATTGCGACATACATTAAAAACAAAATATGGCTATTTATCATTCTGATTATGTAGGGTTGTTTATGAATGTATATGAACAGGTTGAAAAGAATATAGATGAACTAGTAGACAATAATGTGGATTTGGCTTGATAATTTTCAAATTTTCGGCTAAAATGTTATGGTAATGCAAATTAGCCGAAGGAGGACATGATGAATTATATATCAAGAAATCTTGAAAAGGTTGTTGCTGAGGTTACTAAGGAATATCCTGTAGTGTTGGTGACCGGTCCAAGACAGGTCGGAAAAACTACAATGATGCAGAAACTGATGGAAGGCACCGGGAGAAGTTATGTGTCTTTGGATGATTTGAATGAGAGAAGTATAGCTAAGAATGACCCGGAATTATTTCTGCAGCTGCATAAGCCGCCGGTACTGATTGAGTTTAAGTAGGGAAAAAACGCTCGGAATGACCGAAAACACTGGATTTACAGGAAGCGTGGTTGCAAATTGGTTGCAAAAAAGGGTTATCAATTTGTTATCAGAATGATTTTAATATGTAGATAGGGAATGCCGCAGAGGAATCTGCGGCATTTGTTGTAGGTAGATGATATCATGGAATAAATAAGATTAGTGTGCTAGAATGAAGTTATAAGTAAAATGATAGAAAGGAACCTTGATATGTCAATAATTTCGATTAACGCGCGAAGCAGTATCAGAATTAAAGGAACGAAGGTGGTATATTTTGATCCGTTTAAGATTGCGGAGGAGAGACATGACGCAGATTTTATTTTTGTGACGCATGAGCATTATGACCATTTTTCACCGGAAGATATTAGAAAAGTTTCTAAAGAGCAGACGATATTAGTTGCACCATATAGTATGAAACAGGTTGTATGTGAACAAGTCGGTAAAATGGTAAGTTGTGTAGAGTATGTTAACGCTGAGGAGTCTGGAACCGAATTAAATCGAGAGGACATTTTGATAAAATGGGTACCAGCGTATAATATTAACAAGCCATTTCATACAAGGGAAATGGGATGGGTAGGATATGTTGTAACCCTTGATGGTGAGACATATTTCGTGACAGGAGATACTGATGCGAATGAAGATAACATAGATGTGCAGTGTGATATTTTGCTTGTGCCTTGCGGCGGAAAATATACTTTTGACGTTAAGGAAGCTGCTGAGTTTACACAAAAGATTAAACCTAAAAAGGTTATACCGACTCATTACACGGATGTAATTGGAGAGTCTGAGGTTAGGGATAGATTCAAAAGAGCAACCATGGAATTGTCGCAAGATATTGAGATTGAAGTAATGTTATAAGAACGAATTTAATAAAGAGTTTTAAATGTAGGAGTAAACATATATGATACGTGGCATTGCCATTATGGGATTGAACGGGTGCGGAAAATCTACACTTGCACATACTATTGCAAAAAGACTTGATTTTTATGAGATGGATGTAGAAGATTATTATTTTCCGGAACAAAAGAACTCTCGCCAAGCTGTTCTGGAACAACAATATGATGTTAAATGTGAGTATAAAGGGGAACTTCCGTATTCTATGCCACGCTCAGCAAAAGAAGTGCAGGAAATGATCCGTAATGACATAGAAAAGCATCCGCAGTTTGTTATTTCTGGCGTAACAATGAATTGGGATGAGGATATATTGTCTGTGATAGATGTAGCATTTATTCTTGAGGTTCCTGCGGAGGAACGGGTGAAGCGGGTACAACATCGGGAAGAGGTTAGGTTTGGTTCACGTGTTATGTCTGGCGGAGATATGTATGAGCAGCAAAAGGCATTTAGAGAAATTATTGGTAATAGAAGCAACGAACGGGTTGAAGAAAGTGCCAATAGGTTGCATTGTAAGAAAGTGAGATTAGATGGTACGAAAAGCATTGAAGATAGTATCGGTCGTATTATGTGTGTATTAGAGGAACTTGGTATAGGGTGAGTGCCGCAGAGTGTATCTGCGGCATTTCTTGCAGTTAGAAGGATGTAAAAAAAGCAAAAACGGAAAGGTTTTTCGGAAAAGTCGCGTTATTATATAAGTGTAGCTACAAAAAAACGGAAAGGAGTGTAAGCGTGTACAGAGAAATAATACAAGATAGTATTGACTATATTGAAGAAAACATCAAATGTGATATTTCGGCAGCGGAATTGAGCGAAAAAGCCGGATTTTCATTGTTCCACTATTATAGATTGTTTCAGACTGCAGTTGGAATGCCTGTAATGCAGTATATATTAAGGCGCAGATTGCTGAATGCCATTTATGACATAGAATGTGGAAATAAAATGATTGATGTGGCATTGTTATATGGTTTTGAAACCCATGCCGGTTTTTACAAAGCATTTGCACGTGAATTTGGATGTACACCTGCACAGTACTTGAAACTGCATAGGGTGAAAAAGCCTTATAGAATCAATATTGTTAAGGAGGAACATGTAATGGTTACACATAAAAAAGCGACAAGTATTTTAAAGAAGTGGGGATTGGAGAATGAAACCATTTCTGATATTTACTACGGAGGAAGCGGTAACAGGAATGAGAATGCTTTCTATATTGGCAAGGACTATGTTTTAAAATTTTCAGCAAACTTGGGTAAACTTAAGAATCACATTACCATTTCGAAAGCATTGGAAAATGCGGGATTGTTTGCAGCGACACCGGTGAAAACTTTGGAAGGAGAGGAATATATCGCAGATGGAGAGCTATATTTTTGCTTATCAAAACGCTTGGAAGGTCAGCAGATAAAGATTAACAACATGTATGAAGATGATTTGGTAGAGAATGCTCGTTTCGTAGGCGAAGTGATAGGGCAGCTCAGTAAAGCATTGGAAAATGTGGAGGTATTGGTGAAAGATGCCAATATCTATGAGAGTGTCAAAAACTGGGCGATTCCGCAACTAAGAGGAAAGATTAATGTATCGGAAGAGGTTTTTGCGGATTATGTAGAAAACTTTGGAAAGATATTGAAGAATCTTCCTGTACAAGTGATTCACAGGGACCCTAATCCCGGAAATATCATTGTAGCTGAAGATAAATGGGGATTCATTGACTTTGAATTGAGCGAAAGAAATATCAGAATTTTTGACCCTTGCTATGCGGCAACAGCTATTCTGTCAGAAAGTTTTGAGTTTGGAAATGAATCCAAATTAGCGAAGTGGATTCAGATATATAAAAACATCATCTACGGATATGATGATGTAGTAAAACTTGCAGCTGCAGAGAAAAAAGCAGTGCCGTATGTGGTTTTGTCCAATCAGTTGATTGCACTTGCCTGGTTTGAAGGGAAGGAAAAGTACCAAGAAATATTTGAAATCAACAAAAAGATGACGGAATGGCTTGTGTCTGTATGGAGAGAGTTAAGTGTCGAGTGAGAATACGATTTATAATCGATTGTTCTTGAAATGAGTTGGATATTGTATTAATGCCGCAGGATGCGACTCGCTCCTGCGGCATTTCTGATTTTGAGGCTCTTTTAAGCAGGGGAATCCACTTTCCAGAGCGCTCAGATAGAAAAGAAAATCCCAGACCGGTATTTTCTTTTCATCATCGCACTTCTGTCAAGTATTTACGGTTGTGGCAGATGATAGGGCAAGTTTCGCAAAATGGCAAGCCACTTTTGCACCGGACCAGCGGTGACGCTGTTCCTAAACTTGCAAGGGAGTGCTACTCCCTTTGAACCTACGGCAAGAGTTTCACTCTCTGCACACTGGAGCACACCGATAGTATGGCTGGAATTACAGAACGTCCACCGGAAGTTCTTCCATCCCATCCATCCTATCAGTTAGAGGCGTTGCCTCTGCACTCCACCATAAGGTTTCGCACCTTTTGAATTACCGCGAAAAACTACGAAAGGAGCAGAAAATTATGCGTAAAAGAAACAGAACGATATCCATCCGAGTATCGGGATTGCATTGTTTATTTGGGTAATGGGAATGTAAAGGATTATTGGAAGTAGAAAAAAGTCTAATGAATTGATTGCATATAGGTTCATTAGACTTTTATGTTTATAGAAAGTGGTGCCGTGAGCAGAAAAATATGATGTTTTATGAATAAGAACAAAAACTTTGCATACAATGTTATAAAAAATAACAAAATCAGAAAAGTTATTGACATTTGGGAGGCGAAGTGATAGTATGACAATGGAGGTGCATGAAATGTTTACTTATATCAAGATGAAAAATTTTATGTCGTTTAAGGATGTAATGTTTGATTTTAAAAATGGAAGTAAGGGTGCCAAAAAGTTTATTTCTATCTATGGAGAAAATGGCAGTGGAAAATCAAATTTTGTAACATGCATAGATTGGTTGAGAAAATCCATTGATTCTTTTCAAATGGTAATGGAAACAGAAAAAATTATGGAAGTTGTTAAGGAGAAGGAACTTCCACAAGATTTCTTGGAAATGCTGTTAAATAGTACGAATATCCCAAAATATCGAGATGATTGTAGGATGATAGAGTGTAGTGAACCTACTACTGTTGAATACGGCTTTCAGATAAATGGACACGAGGGATATTATATAGTGTCTTTTGGGGAAAGATTTATGTATGAAAAGCTTTACTATTTTACAGGAAAGCAAAGGGGTGTTTTGTATGAAATAGATTATACTGGTGAGACGCCCAAAATTGAGTTCTCAAACAAGCTTTTTAAAGACAAAAAGGTTGAGGCAGAGATTAGAGATGAGATAAGTAAGTATTGGGGTAAGCATACATTATTAAGTATTTTCAAGAGAGAAAGAGACGAAAAAAATGAAGAGTATATTAAGGAAAACTATTTAACTTATGTGTATGACATAATTAAGATGTTGAAGGATACAACGATTCATTGTAAGCGGACTTCATCATCTGGTAGTGAAATAAGTGCAGGTAAGCCGACAAATGTTTTGAGAAATTTGAAAGAGGGGAAAGTAAAGAAAACAGATGAAGAATTATTAGAACATTCCGAGAGGATAATACGAGATTTCTTTACACAAGCGTATGCAGATATTAAGGATGTTTATTACGAAAGACAAGCTGAAGATGAAGTTTTAGTGTACAAATTGTACGTTAAAAAAATGATTGGCGGAAAGGTAAGGACAATTCCTTTTTCAAGAGAGTCGGCAGGTACGCAGCGTATTCTAGAAATTATTCGTTCTTTATTGGGTGTATTTTGTGGAGTTACGGTTGTTTATGATGAGATTGACGATGGCATTCATGACTTGTTATTGAAAAATATATTAGAATCAATGATTGATGATATTACAGGTCAGCTCATTATTACAACACATAATACGTATATGTTAGAAAGTATTGACATCAAATCTGTATATTTGATTAATGTTGATTATCTCGGTAATAAAGAAGCTAAATGCTTGGATAAGTATCCAAGAATTCAAGGAACAAATAATCCAAGAATTATGTACTTGAAAGGATTGTTTGGAGGAGTTCCGATAGTTGATATATTAGATTATGATGCGATATTGCAAGAACTTGATGGAGATGTAGATGTAGAGGAGGGCGAGTAATAATGCCTAACAATACATTGAATTATACAAGATGTGCAGTTATAGTTCATGGAAAGTCTGAGTTTGCTTTGGTAAAGTACATTTACACGAATTTGCATTTGCCTGTAAAGATTATTTCAAAGGACAAAGGGCGAAGTAGTATTCAGATTAATGGACTCTTGGATTTCTTAAATAAAAAGCCGTTTAAATCATTGAAGGATTTTGCTAATGAGTACTCGGTAGAGTATGACAAAAAAGCAAAGAAACTGATAAATTTCAAACTCTTCATTATAATGGATACTGATGATTGTAATGAAACTACGAAAGAGAAATACATAACCGGAAAATTGTTTGAGGGACATCCATTAAAGGAGTATATTATTCCTGTTTATAATATTTCCAATTTGGAAGACGTAATGTTAAAGGCAGGAATAATGGTAAAAAGAATAGAGGATTCTCAAAAAGGTTCATATTACAGCAAGATTTTTCCGATCAATACTGAACCATTAAGTGTTGATACGATGAATCAGGTTAGAGAATTTGCGAGAAAGATAAAGGGTATCAAGGAAACAAACATGTTAGCATTTGTCGAATATTGCTTCCAACAATTACCGGGAGAACAGCTATGGAAAGAGAGGTGAGAAATAAGATATTGAATTATAGAGTGGACAAGATAAAAGGCTGAAGTTGCCGCTTCAGCCAAAAGATAAATGACCAATAGATGGCCAAAATGTATACACATCTATTTTAGCATCTGATAGTCTACTTTACAATCCCTAAATAAAAAAACAACAAGGTTTCGGTCATTTACTTTTTACATAGAAAGCTGGTTTTGTCGACCGGTTTATTTAGTATACCTAAAATGGAGGAAGAGAATGAAGTTAAAAGTATCAAAAGAATCCAAAAGTGGATTAAATACAGAATTTGTTAACGTAGAAACGGGTAGACATATCTCATTAGAGCATGCTGTTACACAAATAAAAAAAGGTAATAAAAGTTATGAAAATTACCAAGTTGTAAATAAGGCGAACGGCACAACTTATATCCGCTCAATTGCGGATCGTAGTGAAAAGAATAATATTGAATAGCTTCTTGTATAATTCAAAGTGTAGAGAGTAAATGATTTTACAAAAATAGATGTAAAGGAATTATCTGATGCCATAGATTCATTGAAATTTCTGAATTTTATTACTGCTGCTGCGGCAAGATGCTTAATATATCCGATATAGCCAGAGATGCGGATATCAGCCAGAAACAGGCGAAAGACTGGTTGGGAATATTGGAAACTCTTGGAATTATATTTTATTTACATCCATACTCAAATAATCTGTTAAAGCGTCTGGTAAAGACACCAAAGTTATATTTTTATGATATGGGGCTTGTATGCTATCTTACTAAGTGGAGCAGTGCAGAAACTTTGGAAAGTGGAGCTATGAACGGAGCCGTTTTGGAAAATTATGTTGTTGCCGAGATAATGAAAACCTACTTAAACAGTGGCAAAGAGCCGTTTATGTATTACTATAGGGATAAGGATGCCAAAGAGATAGATATTGTGTTAGAACATGATGGTGTACTTAATCCGTTGGAGATTAAGAAATCATCAAATCCCGGCACGGAGCTGGTTAAGGTGTTTGATTTGCTTGATAAATCCTCAACGCCACGTTCAAAGGGGGCTGTTCTGTGCATGAAGCCGGAGCTGTCGGCGATTGACAGGGACAATTATATTATCCCGATATGGATGATATAGGAGAGGTGAATTCCTGCGAAACTGATAACAGTTTGTGAAATAACAATATAAAAAATACGCCGATGGCTCATCCGCCGGCGTATTTTTTATATTCGTATTCTAGTTCTTAAATGAATCCTTAAGATGAAAATTATCCTTGCCGTTCCGCTTTACTTCGTACAAGGTCTTGTCCGCCCATGCGAGGAAATCCCAGATACGGTTAGCAGGGTTAGGAACCTTGTTGAGGCAGCCCTGAGATAAGGTTATATAGCTCTTGCCGTCCGGATTTGAGTCAGGAAGCGAAATCATGCTTATTTCACGCCTGAGTAATTCCATGATATCGCATATTTCACTGTTCTGCTTATTGAAGTAAATGATAACAAATTCATCTCCGCCGTATCTGGCAGCGAATACATCCTCATATTCATCGGAGATTCTTCTAAGCACATCGGCTACAGCACTCAGATAGCGGTCACCCTCAATATGACCATAGCTGTCATTGATATTCTTGAAGTAATCAATGTCAAGAATCTCCACACCGATTGTGCAGCTGTTCTTGAGGGCGCGCGTGAGGGTGGTTTCTGCAAAGTCGTTGAGACAGGCGCGGTTAGGCAGCCCTGTGAGAGCATCGTGCTGGGACTGTGAGAGAAGTGCCTCGTTGCGATGGATAAGGTCATAGTGCTGTTTATGGATGAGCTGATTCTCGTGGTGAATCTGCTCTGCGCGGAAGGTTTCCCTGCATTCGAGTATACGCTGCCTGGAGTACAGGTTGAAAAGCATAAGGGAGTATTTTGTAAAGGCTTCGTTATCATGATGCGAGACAGCAGCCTCAATTCTCATTTCAAGGAGCCTGCAAAACAGATAGTGAGGAGCATGCATTGATTCGGACTTAATTATAAAGTCATCTAACAGTGCCGTGTAGTCGCTGTCAGAGCAGAGCTTTTCCTTGATATGTATGTATGCGATTATGTCATCGGCAAAGGTTGTGAAATTGGTAAGCTCATTGATGGCCGTATCTGTAAGCAGCATATATTTTTCTGCTGATGCCCTGTCGCCATTATGGTAAAACAGTGTAGCAAGAAAATTAGAGATAACAAATGTTTCATGCTCAATGTTATGCCTGTCCATCTCATCCATATATGAAATTATTTCCTCATAGTTTTTGATAAGCTCAGCTTCATCCCCGGAAGCAATCAGGCAGAAGCCGCGGTTACACAGTACATACAGCATTGCACACATCGCATCAAAGGGTCTGTCAGCCATACATTTTTTTGTGTACTTTATGGCTTCGGTATAGTGGTACAGTGCCCTGTCAAAATTCTCGGTGCGGTGGAAAATGTCGGCAAGATTAGATTCTGCCATTCCGCGGACATAATCAAGCTGATATTGAATGCATGTGTCTATACTATATAGCAAATAATCCACAGCCTTAGTGGAATCGCCGATTGCCTGTGTGAACAATCCAAGTATATTGTAGGAGCGGGCTATGAATTCATATTCATGAGCCTTCTGCTGGTACTTGATTCCTTCCAGTGCACAGCGTATTGCCTCTTCGTGATTGTTATCGTTAGAGTAGTAGTGCATGAGACAGAAGTATGCCAGCGCAAATAAAAAGTCGGACTGCTCCTCAGAGGCACATGCAAGCAGCTTTTCACAGAAAGGTTTATATGCAGGTCGCTCAGGGGTCTTAAGCATAAAAAAATTATCCTGAACATCATGTATACATGCCTGAATTTCAGGAGAAAAGCTGTCTGTATTGGTGTTGCAATTTTTGGTTGGATTTAACATAATTCGTTCCCCATTACAATAAAATAAAAATCTTGAGAGATAAATTTCTATACATTACTAAATTAGTATGATTATACACAAAAAAACTTAAATATACAATATTTTTTATTTGACTAAGGTACAAAATAATATAAAATTATATTAATAATGGGTAGATAATTAAAAAAATAATTTTATTAACTTCAAAATATAGTATACTTAAAATATATCGGTTTTATGACAGCCAAATTCAGAATGGAGTGTGGACATGCAGAGGAAAAAATATGTTATGGCTCTTGATCAGGGGACAACCAGCTCAAGGTGTATTCTTTTTGACAGGCAGGGAAATATGGTCAGTATGGCGCAGAAGGAGTTCACCCAGATATATCCGAGGACAGGCTGGGTGGAGCATGATGCGATGGAGATATGGTCATCCCAGTATGGTGTTGCGGCTGAGGCTATGGCGAAGATTGGTGCTGATGCAGGGGATATAGAGGCGATTGGAATAACCAATCAGAGAGAGACAACCATCGTATGGGACAGGAACACCGGGGTTCCGGTGTACAATGCGATATGCTGGCAATGCCACAGAACTGCGGACAGAATTGATGAGCTGAAGGCGCAGGGCTATGATAAGCTGATAAAGAGCAAGACCGGACTTGTGCCGGATGCATATTTCAGTGCGACCAAGATAGGCTGGATACTTGACAATGTGGAGGGCGCGAGGAAAAAGGCTGAAGCGGGGGAGCTGCTTTTCGGAACTGTCGATACATGGCTTATATGGAAGCTTTCCAAGGGAAGGATATTCGTGACGGATTATACCAATGCTTCACGAACAATGCTGTTTAACATACATACGCGAAGCTGGGATGATGAGCTTCTGGAGCTTTTCGGGGTGCCGCGCAGCATGCTGGCGCAGGTAAGACCTTCAAGCTGTATATATGGCACGACGGATGAGGGACTTTTAGGTGGTGAGATTAAGCTTGCAGGGGCAGCAGGAGATCAGCAGGCGGCATTGTTCGGGCAGTGCTGTTATGGTGAAGGCGATGTGAAGAACACGTATGGGACAGGCTGTTTTCTGCTGATGAACACGGGAAAGAGAGCCTTTGAGTCTGAGAATGGCCTGATAACAACCATAGCGGCAGATACGGATGAGGAACCAAGCTATGCACTGGAGGGAAGTGTGTTCGTTGCCGGTGCTGCGATACAGTGGTTGAGAGATGAGATGCGCATGATAGATAGCTCGGCACAATCAGAGGAATATGCAAAGGCGGTGCCGGATACCAATGGGGTGTATGTGGTTCCGGCATTTACAGGACTTGGTGCGCCATATTGGAATCAGTATTGCAGGGGAATGGTCGTAGGAATAACCAGAGGGTGCAGCAAGGAACATTTTGTGAGGGCAACACTTGAATCGCTTGCATATCAGACGCATAGTGTTCTTAAGTCAATGGAGCAGGATACAGGACTTGCGATAAGCAGTCTGAGGGTTGACGGCGGGGCAAGTGCCAATGATTTTCTGATGCAGTTCCAGGCCGATATTTTAGGAGCTGATGTGCTAAGACCTGAGTGCATTGAGACTACGGCGCTTGGAGCGGCATATCTTGCCGGCCTTGCGACAGGGTATTGGCAGAGCAGGGAGGAGATTGAGAAGAACTGGCAGCTTTCACATAGGTTCGTACCTTCAATGTCCGATGCTATAAGGCAGGAGCGGCTAAAGGGCTGGGACAAGGCTGTAAGATGTGCACTTATGTGGCAGGATTGAATATATATTGAGAAAATAGAAGAGATATGGTAGAATATTTTCAAAATTTAATGCGTTGACATGATGAACCGAAGAGTTATAAATGTATCAATTTTAAAGTCAATTAATGATACAATGGTTCAGCATGGAAAGCTATAATATTAGGAGGCAGCTATGGATATTGTATGTTTGGATTTGGAGGGAGTTCTCGTACCTGAGATATGGATTGCATTTGCAAAGGAGAGCGGAATTGATGAGCTTAAGAAGACAACAAGGGATGAGCCGGATTATGATAAGCTTATGAGATGGCGCATAGGGGTCTTAAAAGAGCATGGTCTGGGGCTTAAGCAGATACAGGATGTAATTGCTAAGATTGACCCGATTCCGGGTGCAAGGGAATTTCTTGATGAGCTGCGTTCCCTGACACAGGTTATCATTGTGTCTGATACATTTTCACAGTTTGCCAAGCCGCTTATGGAGAAGCTGGGCTGGCCTACGATATTCTGCAATTCGCTTGAGGTTGCACAGGATGGAGAGATAACAGGTTTTAAGATGAGGTGCGAGCAGTCAAAGCTCACTACGGTAAAGGCACTCCAGTCGATTGGGTTTGATACAATAGCAAGCGGTGACAGCTATAATGACCTTGGCATGATTAAGGCAGGCAAGGCGGGGTTCCTTTTTAAGAGTACGGATAAGATTATTGCCGATAATCCTGATATTCCGGCGTATGAGACCTACGAGGAGCTTATGACAGCCATAAAGGCTGTGATTGGCTGAGTGGATTTTATATAACGATATAATTTAAAAGATACATTATTGCGCTTTGGAAGGGTAATTCGGACATGATAAAATGGAGAAGGTTATTAACAACACTGTGTGTGGGGACGGTGTTATTGACAGCATGTAATAAGAATGATGATGTTGCAATAATTATCACTACAACGCAGAACGAGTCAACAATACAGACGACAACGCCGGAGGAGACGACAACGCCGGAGGAGACAACAACGCCGGAGGAGACGACAACGCCGGAGGAGACGACAACGCCGGAGGAGACGACAACACCGGAGGAGACGACAACACCGGAGGAGACGACAACACCGGAGGAGACGACAACGCCGGAGGAGACGACAACACCGGAGGAGACGACAACGCCGGAGGAGACCACAATGCCTGAGACACAGACGGAGACAGAACCGGCTACCCTGTCGGAAGATGAGAGAAGGGCGCTATTAAATCAGGAGGCTGCGCAGGCGGTTCCGGGGATTGTATGCTGGGGGGATTCACTCACATATGGCTATGGGGGTAACGGCGAGAGCTATCCGGGTACGCTGCAAAGACTTATAGATGAGAGGCTTATTTCCGGAATACCTGTTGTGAATAATGGTGTGTGTGTTGAGCAGACGTACACTATCATGGCAAGGGCCGGAGTATGGCCGATGATGGTTGATTCATTTGTCATGCCATCCGGCATTACTCCGGTCGAGATACATGTAAACTTGAAAAATGGTATGTATACCAACCTGACATGTTTTGGCGATGCGGGACTTAACCCGGTCACAATCGCAGGTGTCCGGGGGATTCTTACAAGTTCATACCATGAAGATGATTATGGGTACTGTTATTTTACCAGAATAGAGCCGGGTGAGGAGGTTTATGTGGAATATGGTACGCCGATAGAATCAGCCAGTGTAAACATGTATGAAGGCTACATTAATGTGATATTTATGGGTGAGAACGGATATTTTCAGTCCGCTGATGATCTTGTATTGCAGTATCAGCGCTTTATAGAGGGAAGAGGTCTTACAAGATACATACTGATTGGACTGACTACGGGTGATAACAATGGCAGGAGCGTGCTTGAACAGAAAATGACAGAGAGCTTCGGGGACCACTATATAAATATGAGAACGGAACTTGTAAGCAGAGGTCCGGATATTGTGGGGTTAGAGCGAAGAGAGGATGATTGGTATAATATTCAGGAGGGTATTGTCATGAGATATTTAATGTCGGATGATATACATCTTAATGAGTATGGATACCGTGGGGTGGGAACGATTGTGTATGAGCGCATGGAGGCGCTGGGGTATTTTGATGGGATTAAGAATGCGATTGCGAAGTATGGAAATTAAATTACTGATATAGTTTAATGAAAAAATGAATTTTTGCAGTTGACTATTTATAATTTGACAGGAGGAGTCAGAGTGTCGAAAATAGATTTTATAAGGACAGTGCCTGAGAGTGTAGGGCTGTCAAGCGAAAAGATATGTGAGTTTGTCAACAGGCTTAACAGCGCGGAGATACCGTTACACAGTCTTTTGGTTATAAAGGATGACAGACTTGTGTTTGAGGGGTATCAGAAGCCTTATGGACCGGAGGGGCTTCATAGGATGTTCTCCGTGACAAAGAGCATGGTGTCACTTGCGATAGGGTGTCTTGCAGATGAGGGAAAGATTTCACTTGATGACCATATTATAGATTATTTCCCTGAAAAGCTTCCCGAAAATGTACATCCGTACATGATGGCGCTGACAATAAGGAACATGCTCACAATGAGGGCTGTGCACAGTAAGACCACCTACAAGCTTGAGGGCTGCACGGACTGGGTAGGTTCCTTCTTCACAACGCAGCCATCGCATTATCCGGGAACATTTTACATATATGATACATCATCGACACATGTGCTTGCGGCACTGGTTGAGAAGCTGTCCGGGAAATCCCTGCTCGGCTATCTGAGAGAACGCTTTCTGGACGATATAGGGTTTTCAAAGGAGGCATATTGTCTGAAGGATCCTATGGGTGTATCTATGGGAGGTTCGGGACTTATGGCGGCACCTATGGATATGGCAAGGGTTATGTACCTTGTGATGAAGGGCGGAGAATACGGCAAGGTAAGGTATATTCCGAAGGAGTATCTGGAGCAGGCTCTTGACAGATGGTCGGATAACTATATTTTCGGGCAGACCTTTGAGGAAATGCAGGGCTACGGATATCAGTTCTGGAGGACAACGCATGACGGCTATGCATGCTTCGGTATGGGGGGACAGCTTGGAATATGCCTTCCGGAGAAAAATATGCTTATAGTCACAACCGCGGATACGCAGGGCAGACAGGGCGGAGTGCAGATTATATATGATACCTTGTGGAACACAATACTCCGCGGAACACCTGATGTGAGCAGGCAGGGCAGCAGCGGTAATGAAGTGGCTGTCCGGGGCTGTAATTCTGGCAGTCCTGGCAGGAATAATGACGGCTGGTATGAGCTGCCGCAGGTATTTTTAAAGGGTGTGAAGCAGGATGAGCTTCAGCGCAGCGTTGACGGCAGGACTATCAAGGTGCCGGAAAATGAGAATGGTTTTAAGTCCTTCAAATTATCGTTTGAGGCTGATGGAGGATGCCTTATCTATGAGAACGGCACCGGTGTGCATTGCCTTCAATTTGGCATAGGGCACAACGTTGAGACAGTGTTCCCTGATTATGGACACAGGGCGCTGGTGAGCGCGGCATGGAAAAATGAGAATACATTTCTTGTATATGCACAGATTATTGATGAATACGTGGGAAAGGTATTTATGAGCTTTTCCTTTGCCGGTGCGCATGTGGGAATCATGTTAAAAAAGATAGAAGAGACTTATTATAAGGAATTTAATTTATTGACGAGTGGAGAATTGCAGTAAAATAATGAATGACGCAGGCAACGGAATTACAGAACAGGCAGCAGCACATGAAGAAGAAAAGAAAAAGCAGCTAAGCAGAGTCCGGGAGATTGAGAGAACTATCGTAAAGACATATAGAAAAGATATATGGGGACGTTTTGTAAAGGCTGTTGAGCGGTATGAGCTTATAAAGGATGGAGATTGTATTGCAGTGTGTGTGTCCGGAGGAAAGGATTCGGCGCTGCTTGCAAAGCTTATACAGTTGTACCAGAGATACGGCGTGAAGAAGTTCGAGGTGAAGTTCCTTTCAATGGATCCGGGGTACAGTGAGTTCAACCGGCAGCGGGTGGAGAGCAATGCGAAGCTTCTTGACATACCGCTTCAAATTTTTTCCACCAATGTATTTGAGGCGGTGGATGACACTTCGACCTCACCATGCTTTATATGCGCGCGCATGAGGAGAGGTTATCTCTACAGGCGTGCAAAGGAACTTGGCTGTAATAAGATAGCCCTGGGACACCATTACGATGATGTTATTGAGACTATACTTATGAGCATGCTGTACGGAGCGCAGGTTCAGACCATGATGCCTAAGCTCCCAAGTGACAATGTGGAGGGGATGGAGTTAATACGCCCGCTCTACCTTGTGCGGGAGCAGGATGTTATAGCATGGGCTGACTACAATGGGCTTGAGTTTTTAAGATGTGCTTGCTCCGCGACACAGAATCTGGATAACAAGGCATTCACAACGAAGCGAGCGGAGATTAAGAAGCTTATAGCGACGCTCAAGGAGACGAATCCGCTTGTGGAGAGCAATATATTTGGCAGTGTTGAGAATGTTAATTTAAGAAAAATAATCGGATACCAGAAGGATGGACAGCGCAGAACCTTTCTGGACGACTATCCAGGGCATGATGGAGGCTGAGTATGGAGAAGGAAAAGAAAGAGAAGCTTGTTCAGATAGCACAGATAGGAACAGTTGTGGTTTATGTGTTCCTGATTCTGCACTCAACGGTCGGTGAGTATGTCAAGCTTATGAAGAAGAATATACGAAAGGACGCCAGGAGGAAGGATAAGCTTAAGAAGCAGAAATATGCTAAAAAGAAGAGAGAGCTAAAAAGGCGTAAGAAAAGGCAGTGACTTTTTCGGAGAAGCTTTAAGCAGTGTTAAAATTAAAAAATGGTGATATTGGGAGCAGTATTTAAAGCAGTATTTGAATAGTGAAATTTGAATGGCAGAATTTTAAAAGGTGATGTTTGGGTTGAGATATTTAGACAGAGGCAGGCATTTAAAGCGCCGGGAAGTTAAAAGCCGTGCAGGAGGGGTAAATCCTGCACGGCTTTTTTGCAGCACCTACGCTGCCGGAAAGGAGGTAACTTATTGGTGGCAGTACTGCAAGCAATGCCTGCAGTATGCAGGTGTATAATAATGAATGAAAAAATTATGTAAATCAGATAAGTGACTCATAAAGCTTGGTGATGTCCTCAACGCTGGTATCTCTTGGGTTACCCGGACGGCAGGCATCATCATAAGCGGACTGTGCAAGGAAAGGAATGTCCTCTCTCTTTACGATGTCCTTGAGGTTAGCAGGGATACCAACATCATGTGAGAGCTGCTTAACAGCATCTATAGCTGCCTTGCGGTACTCCTCAACTGTCATGTTCTCTGTGCCCTCAACACCCATAGCCTTAGCGATATATTTGTACTTGTCACCGGTAGCTTCTGCATTGTACTCCATTACTGTAGGAAGTATGATTGCATTGGCAACACCATGAGGTGTATCATATACAGCACCGAGAGGGTGAGCCATGGAGTGAACGATACCGAGTCCTACATTAGAGAAGCCCATACCTGCGATATACTGTCCGAGTGCCATTCCCTCACGTCCCTCAGGGGTGTTGGCAACTGCACCACGGAGATGCTTGGAGATAAGTTCGATTGCCTTGAGATGGAACATATCTGTCATCTCCCAGGCAGCCTTGGTTGTATAACCTTCAATGGCATGTGTGAGCGCATCCATACCTGTTGCTGCTGTAAGCCCCTTAGGCATTGTTGACATCATCTCAGGGTCGATGAATGCAACTACAGGGATATCATGTGTATCGACACATACCATCTTACGATGCTTCTCAACATCTGTGATAACGTAGTTGATTGTAACCTCTGCTGCAGTACCGGCTGTTGTAGGAACTGCAAGGATAGGTACACACTTATTCTTAGTCGGAGCCACACCCTCAAGGCTTCTTACATCGGCAAATTCAGGGTTGTTGATTATGATACCGATAGCCTTGGCAGTATCCATCGATGAACCGCCGCCGATTGCGATGAGATAGTCGGCTCCAGATTTCCTGAATGCCTCAACACCTGTCTGTACATTCTCGATTGTTGGATTAGGTTTGATATTTGAATAAATCTCGTAGGCAAGGCCGGCATCGTCTAATACCTTGGTAACCTTAGCGGTCACACCGAACTTGATAAGATCCGGATCAGAGCAGACAAAAGCCTTCTTGAAAGCACGCCCCTTTACTTCTGTAGCGATTTCTGCAATACAGCCTGCGCCATGATAAGATGTTTCATTAAGTACTATTCTTCCCATACTAAATAACTCCTTTCAGAAAACGATAATTATCAGGATAAGTGTTCTGTAATTAGTATCACTTAACCTTATATAGTAAATTATAACATACTTTTTTGAATTTGAGTATACATATTTGGTAAAAAAGTATAAAAATTGTGTGAACTTTTAAGGTGCTTGAAAACCATGACATAAAAGCTGGTGCCGTGTATAAAAATTTTATGCGCGGCTTGCCATATTAGAGTTGTGGTAGGCTGCATCATTGGTCACATCCTTGCCGAACCATTCGGGCGGAGTGTATGAGAGTGCCTCCGCCTCCGAGGAAAACTCTACCTCCGCAAGCAGAAGCCCGGCAAACCTGCCCTCAAATATATCAAGCTCTATTGTGAGATTGTCCTTTTCAGGTATCTCATAACGGATTTTGGTGATAATATTGCCATCGGCCTTTTTGATGAGCTTGTCATAGGCGGCTCTGGTGAGAGGAAGATTGTATTCTTCGCGTACCATAAGCCCCTTGGACTTGTAGGTGAGATAGCAGTCATCGTTATCGCGGCGTACGCGCACAACAGGTTCTGTACACAGATAGCCCTGCTCGATGCGGCGGCATTTAAGCCCGGATAGGTCAATGCTTTCCGGTATTTTATCAATGAGAAATTTACGTTCGATTTCCATAATAAAGGCTCCTTTATGATATGTTAAAATTTTTTTGACTATAAAACTATTTTAATATATAATGTTAAGAGGTGCAAAAGGTATTTTTAGGATATTACATATTAAAAGGATAAGAATATTAGTGAATTGTAATTTTCTGAAGATGTTCATACATCTTGAGACGCAGAATACATACCATCATTTGCAGATTATAATATGGCGGGTCGGTTTTTAACATGTTCTGTCCTTATGAGTGGAATATTGATGAAGTACACGAAACGATATCAGAAATTGATATTTATTATCAAGGCTGGTTGAAATACAAAAATGATAAGGAGAAGATTATGGCGAAGGTATATGTTTTTTTGACAGAGGGTTTTGAGCTTGTTGAGGCGCTTGCGGTAGTGGATGTTCTTAGAAGGGCGAGCATTGATGTGGTGACAGTGTCCATTATGGATAAAAAGACTGTAATGAGTGCACAGAAGGTAGAGGTTGTTGCAGATACAATGTTTGCCGACAATGATTACAGCAAGGCAGATGTGCTGTTCCTTCCGGGCGGACCTGGAACGAAGGGACTTGAGGCACATGAGGGACTTGTAGCTGTGTTAAAGAAGCATTTTGCGGACGGAAAGCAGCTTGCCGCAATATGTGCGGCACCGAGCGTGTTCGGTCATCTGGGATTCTTAGAGGGAAAGCAGGCAACCTGTTTTCCGGGCTTTGAGGGCGAATTAAGAGGTGCACAGTTCGTTCCTGAGAGAGTTGTGTGCGATGGCAATATTGTCACCAGCAGAGGAATGGGAACAGCCATAGACCTTGGCTTATGCCTTGTAGGCAGACTTGTGTCCGATAAGATATCGGGGATGCTGGCACATTCGATTCAATATAAATAAATAATATCTGGAAATCGTTCCACGAATTGGCATAATAAATAAACCGCACATGAACATAATAATACCAAGACAAAGGACATTCCAATCCGGCAGCGGAGCGGAAAAGAGTTTGTCGGATTGGAAAAGACCGGAGCCACGGGATTTTCAAAAACTATATCAATGTTCATGGAGGTGAATCAAAATGGCAAGTACTAATACAGGAACAAACAAGGCAGCAGTACCTGAGGCAAAGGGTGCTATGGACAGATTCAAGATGGAGGTTGCTTCTGAGCTTGGAGTACCTTTAAAGGAAGGCTACAATGGAGACTTAACTTCCAGACAGGCCGGTTCTATCGGTGGTGAAATGGTTAAGAAGATGATTATGAAACAGGAGCAGGAGATGGCTGGTAAGCAGTAATCAGCGCTTATGCGGGAGGAGCCGTAATTTACGGCTCCTCTTTTCTTACTTTTTATAAAACAGGTTTTACAGAAAATACCGCGGAATGAACAGCCTGCTTATAAATCTGAATGCCGGGAAGAAGTTCTCTATATTGATGAATACAGGGCAGAATATAAGGCTCCCGAGCACGAGCACGGGAATGAGGCTGATTACGCGCCGGCTCTTTTTGAGGAGGCAGCAGACACAGGAAAATACGGTTACAAGTGCAATGTACCTCAGTGAATATGCAAGCTCGGCTGCCGGCGGGTAGGCATTCCTGCTTAGAAAGAGTGCCGCTTCGGTGCATAACGTGAACAATATAGCAGGCAGCATAGGATAAAGAATACAGCTTATAACACGGAAGGAGTTAGGACGTGTGGCAAAAATTCCGTTTTCCTTATCGGCAAGCCATGTAATGCTCCCGCTGAGTGCTGCGAGCATGATGAGTATAGAAAGAATCCCGCGAAGTGGAAATGTCACGGCTGCGGATTGATTCGATTCATCGTTAAGTGAAATGTTGTTCAGGGTACGTATGTCAAGGTGGAAGGTTTCGCCTCCTGTGCAGTATGCCTCGTAGGCTTCATACATATATTCCTCAAGCTGTGGCACCGTGGCGTCATCGACATAATCGGTATGGATGTAATCATCAAGGACTGTGTAGCCGGACATCCTCACGATGGCGGCAAATACGATTTCATTTATAGCGCTGAGCATAATGGTTGAAGGCGACTTTATGACCTCCATGGAGTTTTTGTACTTTCCGCCGGAGAGTGCCTTGGAAAATTTGTCCGTGAAGATATATGCACATTCGAGCTTTCCTGACAAGACATCATTTTCCAGTACATCGCGGTCTGCGTATTCGACAAACGAAAACGAGGATTCCACGGAGGACAGGAGCATTGTCTTTAGCTGTATTGTTGCCGGGTCATCATTGCTTTCAAAATAGATGCCTGCGTATATGCCCGTCTGGGAAGCACTGCCCGGAAGGAGACGGAATGTGAGCGTTACAGCCGGAATAATAAGCAGTAATATGAAAATCACAGGCATTTTGAGAATGTGCTTGCACAACAGATATATCCATGTAAATATTTTTTTCACGCTCATTTTCTACATCCTCCTCAGCTTGATTTTTTTGATAAGTGCACTTGAAAGAATGAAAAAGACAATCATGCCGATGCCGGTGCATACGGACGATACGCTTGGGAGCTGGCCATATAGGGCAGCTGCAATGTCCTTTGCGTATACCGCAGGGAAAAATCTGCTGATAATAACAAAAGGCTTCTGAAGATATGCGGTCGGAATAATCAGTCCGGAACCATATATCATTACAATGTCCAGACAGAAAACAAGAAGCATACCATATAATCCGTTTCCGGCAATTGTGTATACGGTGTAGAAAAAAGCCGCAAATATGGTAACACACAGAAAAACAGCGAGTGCACCGTATGGTAACAGCGAGTAAGAAATTTCCTCAATTTCCTCAGATAATTCTCCGGGTGCATGAGGAAGAATTAATGAACCGATAAACATTATACCAATCAGCAGGACGGAGTACGATATGCTGATGGCAAAAATACGGCACCCACAGGTAAAGATGCTGCCGATTCCGCAGCGCGTTAACATACTTTCTGTCTGCCTGCTTTCTCCGGTAATAAAACTTCCGAGAAGAAATCCGGACAATGTAATTATTATGACAAGACCGCTGCAAATGTAATATTGTATACCGGACAGGGAGCCGGTGGCACTGACAGTCTTTATACTGTACATAGAGCTTCTGTTGACGACAAAACGAATGTAATAATCATTCAGCTCATCTGTAGCGGCGGCAATTTTGTCCGACAGACCAAAATGGTTGTAGGTGTCTGAGAGAGCGTATATTCCCGACTGTACATAGGCGAGTGTATCAGAACCCGCATTCAGAACACTGCGAAATAGGGATGTCTCAATACCGGGATTGTCGGGAAGAATTATCCGGGCGGGAGTGTTTTGTCCGTTTAGTACATCCTCAACAAAGCCCTCGGGAATATACACAATGCCGTATACTTCACCTTTTTTTAACATGGTTTCTGCGGTGGCATGGTCTGTCTGTATGAATTCGCAGTAGTCCTTAAGGCTTTCCATCTGTGTAAGCATGTTAAAGCCAAGATTTACAAGAGTGTCATCAGATGGCAGCACAACAGCAATCTTAAAGAATAGCTTTGTCTGCGTATCGGATGAATTGAGGCAGGCGAAGGCTGTCAGAAATGTCAGAAAGCCAAACAGCAGTGTGCCTGCGAACAGTCCGGGTATATATCGGAATGCGGATTTCAGTTGAAGAAGCATGTAGCATAGGTGTTTACGCATGGAGGGACTCCTTTGTGATGAGCTGCATAAGTTCGGTGCCTGTGACAGGAGGAAGCTCTCTTATGGAGGCGTTCTCGATAAAAAGCATACGGCTGCACAGTGCAAGCTCACATTCTTCGTGGCTTGTTATTATTACTGTTCCGCCATTTTTGCCGTAATTCGACAGGTAGTCGCATATATCGGTTTTGCATACAATGTCGAGGGAGGCACCGGGTTCATCGAGAATCAGGATTGATGGTGCACCTGCGAGGGAACAGGCTATGGAAAGCCTCTTTTTCATGCCGCCTGACAGCTTATTTACGGTGTAATGGGTATATTTGTCAAGACCGAAGCGCTCCATGACCGGTGGAAGGCTTTCCATGCAGCCACAGTAGTGGAATCTGAGATTGTCGATTACGGAGAGATTTTCAAAGAGTGGATTTTCCTGCGGGATATATCCGATGTACTTTTTGAATTGTGCCGGATTTTTCGAGGAAATCTGTCCGCTGTATTCGATGAGACCGGTGTCCGGCTTATCAGCGCCGGCAAGCATACGCAGCAGAGTGGATTTGCCACAGCCGTTTGCACCGACAATTCCGATAATTTCTCCTGAATGAACTTCAAATGATACATTATTTAAGATGATTTTCTTTCGATAGGATTTTCTTAATCCGCTTACCTTCAAAATCGAATCTGCCATGGAATATTTCCCCTTCTAATTTTATTTTTGGGACAGGTGTCAGACCCCGGTGTCCCAACCTGCTGGGACACCGGGGTCTGACACCTGTCCCATAGCATGATACCATTTTTTTGCGTTAAAATCCACATAAGAATTTTACAAAGAGGGCAAAAAGGCTAAAAAACAAGCTGTTTTCATAAAATTATGCTGGATTTTGCGGATGACGTATGATATAATGAATAATTGATTGACATACGTGTTAATAGTTTAAGGAGGATTTTTTAAATGAGCTTTACAGTAGACAAGTTAGAAAAGAACATGGTTAAGCTGACCATAGAGGTTGATGCAGAAGAATTCGCTAAGGGAATGGAAGCTGCTTATGAGAAGAATAAGAATAAGATAAGTGTTCCTGGTTTCCGTAAGGGTAAGGTACCTAAGCAGATGATCGAGAAGATGTATGGTGCCGGCATTTTTTATGAGGATGCAGCTAATGCGATCATTCCTAAGGAGTATCAGAGAGCAGCAGTTGAGAGTGGTCTTGATATCGTATCACAGCCTGAGATTGATGTAACACAGATCGAGGAAGGCAAGAACTTCATCTTCACTGCAACAGTTGCTGTACGTCCTGAGGTTACTCTCGGAACATACAAGGGCGTTGAGATTGCCAAGGTAAGCACAGAGGTTACTGATGAAGATCTCGAGGCAGAGATTAAGAAGGTTCAGGAGCAGAACGCAAGAATCATCAATGTTGAGGACAGACCTGTTCAGGACAAGGATGATACAGTTATCGATTTCGAGGGCTTCATGAACGGAGTTCCTTTCGCAGGCGGTAAGGGTGAGAACTATTCTCTTACAATCGGCTCACATTCTTTCATCGATACGTTCGAGGAGCAGTTAATCGGCAAGAAGATCGGTGAGGAGACAGAGGTTAACGTAACATTCCCTGAGGAGTATCATGCAGCAGAGCTTGCAGGCAAGCCGGCTACATTCAAGGTAACAGTTAAGGAGATTAAGTCTAAGGAGCTTCCAGAGCTTAATGATGAGCTTGTACAGGATATCTCTGAGTTCAAGACTGTTGATGAATACAAGGCAGATTTAAAGGCAACACTTGAGAAGAAGAAGGCTAAGGACGCTGAGGTTAAGAAGGAGAACGAGGCTATCGAGGCTGCTGTAGCTAACGCTGCAATGGAGATTCCTGAGGCTATGATCAAGCAGCAGGCTCTTCAGATGGCAGATGGCTATGACAGAAACTTAAAGCAGCAGGGTATCAGCCTTGAGCAGTATGTTAAGATGATGGGCATGGAGATTGACAAGTTCATCGAGAGCATCTATCCGGAAGCTGAGAAGAGAATCAAGAATGGTCTTGTTCTTGACGCTATCGCTAAGGCTGAGGATTTCACTGTTACAGATGAGGAAGTTGAAGAGGAAATCAAGAACATGGCTTCCATGTACAACATGAAAGAGGATGAGCTTAAGGATATGATGACAGACAACGAGAGAAACCAGATTAAGGATGACCTCGCTGTTCAGAAGGCAGTTAAGCTTATCGCTGCTGAAGCAGTAGAGAAATAAGTTATCAGTAATAATCGGGGAGGAACACTATGAGTTTAGTACCAGTAGTAATCGAGCAGACAAGCAGAGGAGAAAGATCCTTTGATATCTATTCAAGACTTTTAAAAGAGAGAATTATTTTTCTTGGTGAGGAAGTTAATGATGTATCAGCGAATTTGGTTGTGGCACAGCTTCTTTTCCTTGAGTCTGAGGATCCGTCAAAGGATATAAGCTTATATATCAACAGCCCGGGTGGTTCAATATCAGCAGGTATGGCGATATATGATACTATGCAGTATATCAAGTGTGATGTTTCTACAATCTGTGTAGGAATGGCAGCAAGTATGGGAGCATTCTTACTTGCCGGTGGAACCAAGGGTAAGAGAAAGGCTCTCCCTAATGCGGAGATTCTTATACATCAGCCACTTGGCGGTGCACAGGGACAGGCTACCGAGATTGAGATAGCTGCAAGACATATTATCAGAACCAAGGAGAGAATGAATCGTCTCCTTGCACAGAATACAGGCAAGTCCTATGAGGATCTTGTAAAGGATACCGACAGAGATAATTGGATGACAGCACAGGAAGCGGTTGAGTACGGTCTTATAGATTCTGTTGTTGAGAAGATTAACTAGTGTATTCTTGCCATAGAAGTGTGACAGATAGAATAATCAGATAATGATTTCAGGTGTGGAAGGGGGGAATCTCCTTCCACATATCATTTAATGCGTTAATATAAGCTGAGTGTGTAATATTTTTAATATAGGAGGTAAGAGGTGGCAGGTCGCAAGGATGATGGAAGGCTTAGATGTTCCTTCTGCGGAAAACCACAGGATGCAGTCAGAAAGTTGATTGCAGGGCCTGGGAATGGAGTATATATATGTGACGAATGTATCGGTGTATGTTCGGAGATTGTTAATGAAGAGATGGATTCTCAGGATATTGCTGAGGATAATTCTGATGGAATCAACCTTTTGAAGCCAAGGCAGATAAAGGAATTCCTTGATGAGTATGTTATAGGACAGGATGAGGCTAAGAAAGTACTTTCTGTTGCAGTGTATAACCATTATAAGAGAATTATGGCTAAGGGCGACAGCATGAATGTTGAGGATGAGGGCGTTGAGCTTCAGAAGAGCAATATCCTTATGCTTGGACCTACAGGTTCAGGTAAGACATTCCTTGCGCAGACTCTTGCCAGGCTGTTGAATGTTCCATTTGCGATAGCAGATGCGACTACTCTCACCGAAGCGGGATATGTCGGTGAAGATGTTGAGAACATTCTTTTAAAGCTTATACAGGCAGCGGATTATGATATAGACAGGGCTGAACATGGAATAATATATATAGATGAGATAGATAAGATTACCAAGAAGTCCGAGAATGTCTCAATTACCAGAGATGTATCCGGAGAGGGCGTTCAGCAGGCTCTTTTAAAGATTCTTGAGGGAACGGTTGCGTCTGTACCGCCTCAGGGTGGACGTAAGCACCCACAGCAGGAGCTTATTCCGATTGACACAACTAACATATTGTTTATTTGCGGCGGTGCATTTGACGGTCTTGAGAAGATCATCGATGCAAGAATGGGACAGTCCTCTATCGGATTTGGTGCAGAGCTTATTGAGAAGAATGAGAAGAATGTTGGCGAGCTTTTAAAACAGGTGCTTCCGCAGGATTTAGTGAAGTTTGGTCTTATACCGGAGTTCGTCGGACGTGTGCCTATCACGGTTTCTCTTGAGCTGCTTGATGAGAATGCGCTTGTAAGAATCCTTACTGAGCCTAAGAATGCGCTTATAAAGCAGTATCGCAAGCTCTTCCATTATGACGAGGTTGAGCTTAAGGTGACGGATGAGGCGGTTGCAGCAATCGCTAAAAAGAGCTTTGAGAGAAAGACAGGAGCAAGAGGACTTCGGGCAATTATGGAGAATATCATGATGGATGTTATGTATGAAATTCCGTCCGATGACTCTATAGCATGCTGCACAATAACTAAGGATACGGTTGAAAAAGGAACACCTCCTGAGCTTGAATACAGAACAGATGTAATAGCTACAGGAGCCGTAAGCCGTGCTGCGAAAAAGAATAAAAACGGGGAAACTGCATGAATGAAGTGATAAAGGGTTTACCTGTTATTGCACTCAAAGGAATGACCATATTACCATATATGGTCATTCATTTTGATATAAACAGGAAAAACCTTATTGAGACAGTAGAATATGCCATGCTTCATGGCCAGAAGATTTTTATTACGGGATATGCCGGTGATGAACAGCAGGAGGATGGCAGGGAAGAACAGCTCAGGGAAACAGGTACAGTCTGTGAAATTAAACAGATAATGAAGCTTCCGGGGAGTGTGCTCCGCGTTATGGTGCGGGGAATGGAAAGGGGAAAAAGTCTATCGTATAATTTTGATGGGAAAATAATGTTTGCAAATGTTGAGACATCGGATGCAGAGGGCACGGATGAGCTTTTGACGGCTGCCTATGTGAGGGAGCTTAAGGAGCTTGCAAGAGCTTATGCTGCCATTAATCCCAGACTTAACAAAGAAATTATGGGTAGAATCATGGCTGCAGATGATATATCGGAGCTTATATACCGTATCATTGCGGAATTCCCTTTTGAAAACGGTATAAAGCTTGCACTGTACGATTGCGATGACATCATAGAACGGTGTAACCGGATACGGGAGGCAGTCAATAGGGAGATTGATATAGCTAGAATCCGCAAGCAATTCATGGAAGAAGTGCATGCCGGGATTGATAAGCACCAGAAAGAGTATGTGCTTCGTGAACAGATGAGGGTTATTCGTGAAGAGCTGGGTGAAGAGGGCGAAGGGGAGATAGAAGAATTCCTTGAACGCACTAAGAGGCTGAATGCTTCTGATGAGATTAAACAGAAGATAAATAAAGAGATAGGACGCTACAGAAGCATGGCTGCAAGCTCCGCAGAGGCGAATGTTATAAGGAGCTATATTGAAACACTGCTTGATATACCGTGGGATAATATGTCTGAGGACAACAATGATATAAAGAATGCCAAGAGGGTGCTTGACAAGGAGCACTATGGGCTGGATAAGGTTAAGGAGAGAGTGCTTGAATTTCTCGCGGTCAGACAGCTGAACGGCGGAAAGGATTCACCGGTTGTGTGCCTTGTGGGACCGCCGGGAACAGGCAAAACCTCGATTGCAGCCTCTATAGCCGAAGCACTTGGGAAAAAATATGTCCGTATATGTCTCGGAGGTGTGCGCGATGAGGCGGAGATAAGGGGGCATAGAAGAACTTATGTCGGAGCAATGCCCGGACGAATTATAGAGGGAATCAGGTCGGCGGGAGTTAAGAATCCGCTGCTGCTTCTTGATGAGATTGACAAGACGGGAAAGGACAGCAGGGGAGATACGGCTTCGGCGCTTCTCGAGGTTCTTGACAGCGCTCAGAATTCACATTTTGTCGATCATTATATGGAGGTTCCGGTTGATCTGTCACAGGTGTTGTTTATTGCCACGGCAAATGATGCATCAATGATACCGAAGCCGCTCTATGACAGAATGGAAATTATAGAGCTCAGCAGCTACACAGAGAATGAGAAGCTTCACATAGCCTCGGAACATCTTGTAGAAAAGCAGCTTGAGAAAAACGGATTGAGTAAGAAAGAACTGAATATCAACAAAACCGCTCTTGCAGCGATAATACATGGTTATACACGCGAGGCAGGTGTCAGAAATTTAGAGCGGAGGATTGCACAGATTTGCCGTGTTACGGCTAAAAAGAAGCTATCAGGTGAATATGAGGTAGGAAAACAGGTAAAGGTGACTGCGAAAAATCTTGTGGATTTTCTTGGAAAACCAAGATTTAAGGATGACCATGCCGAGGAAAAAGCACAGGTTGGAACCGTGACAGGTCTTGCGTGGACAAGTGTAGGCGGGGATACGCTCACAATAGAGGTTGGAACCATGCCGGGCAAGGGGGAGATGATTCTGACAGGAAACCTTGGAGATGTGATGAAGGAGTCTGCAAGAATAGCACTCAGCTATGTGCGTTCAGTGGCTTCACAGTATGGTGTCAAGGAGGACTTCTTTGGCAAAAATGATATACATATACACATCCCTGAGGGAGCGGTGCCAAAGGATGGACCATCAGCCGGTATAACAATGTCTGTTGCAATTCTATCGGCAGTCAGCAACATTCCGGTCAGAGCCAGACTGGCAATGACAGGAGAAGTAACGCTTCGCGGAAGAGTGCTGCCTATCGGAGGGCTCAAGGAGAAGCTGCTTGCTGCAAAACAATATGGTATCAAAAAGGTACTCATACCCGAACAGAATCAGCCTGATGTGGAAGAGCTTGACGCGGAGATAACTGAGGGCATGGAGCTGGTATATGTAAGTGACATGTCACAGGTGGCGCGTGAGTCACTTGTAAAGGATTAGTCATAGAAAATAATATACTTGAAAGGAGCACACGTACATGGTCGTTAAGTCATTAAGTCTGGAAACAGTCTGTGGCATCACAAGCAGGCTCCCGGAGAATAGCTGCCCTGAGGTGGCTTTTGCCGGGAAGTCGAATGTGGGGAAATCATCACTTATCAATGCGCTCGTCAATAGAAAGAGCTTTGCAAGAACTTCGTCAGAGCCGGGCAAGACACAGACAATCAATTTCTACAATGTAAATAATGAGGTTTATCTTGTGGATCTTCCGGGATATGGATATGCTCGTACTTCGATGGAAACCCGCGAAAAGTGGGGGAAGATGATAGAAAAGTATCTTCATACCTCAAAAATGCTCAAGCATGTATTTCTTCTTGTCGATATACGACATGAGCCGTCGGCTAATGATGTCAATATGTATGACTGGATAAAATATCAGGGATTTACGCCTGTTGTGATTGCAACAAAGGCTGATAAGCTAAACAGAAGCCAGATACCTAAGCAGGTTAAGCTGGTTCGTGAGACGCTTGGAATGGGAAAAGAAGAAATTCTGATTCCTTTCTCTGCCGAGACCAAGCAGGGCAGAGATGAAATCTGGAACATTATAGAAGGTGAGTCATAATGTACTCATATATTTCGGGACTGGCATCCTTCCATCTGCCGCACATCGCGTCAGCCTGCTGCTCATCGGGTACGGTGATGGTTAAATCAATGATTGGGTGACCGTTTTCTTTAACTTGGCAGTGGACAGCGTAATCTCCATTAGGTGCTTTATAGTACTCGGAGATGTTGTTTACTGCCTCTTTTAATTCATATTTATTATCACTTAAGAAAAGATTGATGTCTGATACAATTGATGAGGATATCTTATACTTAAAAAAATTGATTGTCTCACGTCCGGAATCAGTGATTGTATAATGGGTGCTGCTGTGGTAGCTTTCCTCAGTTATAAAACCATCTGAGATAAGTGTGTTGAGAACCTCCTGCAGGGTGAAATAAGTTGTATAACCCTTCTCGAGCACAAACTCGGAAATCTGCGCATTGGTCATAGGCGAATTTACGCGGTCTAACATATATAAAATTATCAATTTGTATAGAGTTGATGCGTCAGTTGCCATATTTTTTACCCTGCCATGTGTTCCGCATGACGAATTCCTTCATTATAGTATTAAGTACCTTCTTTTTATCGCCGCTCCATGAAGGAGCAAGTAAAATCCGCTTAGGACCGTCACCGGTGATGCGGTGAATAACCATCTCAGGCGGTAATTGCTCAATAATAGATACCACAAGAGAGGCATATTCGTCAAGACTCATAATTGAAAAATTGTTGCAATTTTCAGATTTTTCGTTCAGATACAGCTTTGCAAGGTCGGTTCCTTCAAGAACGTGGAGCAGCTGGAGCTTGATGCCATCTATTCCAAGCTCACCAAGATAACGGCAGGTCGCGAGCATGTCCTCTTTTGTCTCGCCGGGAAGTCCAAGTATGACGTGGACTATCACAGGAAGACCGGCAGCTTTAAGTCTGCTCACTGCAGCTTCAAACACAGAAAGAGGATAGCCTCGTCTTATGAGCTGTGCCGTGCGCTCGTGGATGGTCTGTAAGCCCAATTCGACAAATATAGGCTTCTCTGTGTTCAGAGAGGAGAGAAGGTCTACTTTTTCCTGTTCAAGACAGTCCGGTCTGGTTCCTATAGACAATCCTAATATATCATTCTGCATTATAACCTGCAAAAAAAGCTGTTCTAAATATGAAACATCTGCATAGGTATTGGTGTATGCTTGAAAGTAAGCAATATATCCTGCAAAATCCTTTACATTTATCTTAGCTGCTACCTTCTCCCTTGCCTGTGCAAGCTGACAAGGAATATCCGGAATATTACGCCCTGATTCATTCGTGAAAATCATTGCTGTTGAGGCAAAATCACCCGAACCTCCGGCACTGCAGAAAATACATCCACGATTGTCTATGGTGCCGTCGCGGTTCGGGCAGGTCATGCCTCCATTTAAAGACAGCTTGTAAACCTTGCCGCCAAAACGGTCTCTATAATATTGGTTGAGAGAGTAAAATGGCTTATGAGGATTGCACATATCAGTGGATGTGATCCTTTACAGCCCTGCTTACAACCTCTGCAACGCGAGGATCAAAGGCTTCAGGAAGAATGTTGTTTTCGTTGATATCCTCATCTGCCACAAGACCGGCGATTGCGTTGGCTGCGGCAAGCTTCATTTCTTCTGTAATCTGGGAGGCGCGTCCTTCTAAAGCACCCTTGAATATTCCCGGGAAGGCTACAACATTGTTGACCTGATTAGGGAAATCACTTCTTCCTGTACCGACAACACGCGCACCTGCAGCCTTTGCGGCATCCGGCATAATCTCAGGGACAGGATTAGCCATTGCAAATAGGATGGAATCCTTGTTCATGGAAGAAACCATCTCAGGAGTTACGATATTAGGTGCGGATACACCTACAAAAATATCAGCTCCCTTGAGTGCATCGGCGAGAAGTCCATGGCGATGGGAAAGGTTGGTAACCTTGACCATCTCCTTCTGCATCCAGTTGAGTCCTTCGGAATCCTCAGAAAGAATACCTGACTTATCACACATGATAACATTCCTGAAGCCGTATGTAAGTAGAAGCTTGGTGATGGCCACACCTGCGGAGCCGGCACCATTTACAACCACCTGACAGGCTTCCTTAGCTTTTCCTGTCACCTTCAGGGCATTGATTATTCCGGCAAGCACGACAATAGCTGTACCATGCTGGTCATCGTGGAAAACAGGTATGTCGAGAAGCTTCTTAAGGCGCTCCTCTATCTCAAAGCATCTTGGAGCAGATATATCTTCAAGGTTGATTCCGCCGAAGGCAGGAGCTATATTGACAACAGTCTTGATTATCTCCTCTGTATCCTGTGTGTCAAGGCAGATAGGGACAGCATTGACACCGCCGAATTCTTTAAAAAGGACAGCCTTACCCTCCATTACGGGCATTGCTGCATAAGCACCTATGTTGCCAAGACCGAGAACCGCACTTCCGTCGGATACAACAGCCACTGTGTTAGACTTGATAGTATACTTGTAAGCAGCTTCCTTGTCCTTGGCAATAACCTTACATGGTTCTGCAACGCCAGGGGTATATGCAAGTGCTAAATCCTCGCGGGTAGCTATTTTACATTTTGGGGTAGTTTCAAGCTTACCCTTCCATTCCTCATGAAGCTGTAATGCTTTTTCACTGTTTGTCATTGTAAGAAACCTCCGTTATCATTAGAGTCAGATGTGCGCTGACATTGAACAATTATATCTATATTAACATATATTAAAATATTTTTAAACAATAAAAAGAGAAAAAACGTGGAAAATTCTACAAAAAAAACTTTACAATGGCATATTCGTAGTATAAGATATTCTTATCTTACTACAAGTTTTAGATATGGTATTGTTTCTATTACATCGATGCATCCCCCAACGAGTACATTATTATATTGTATATGCAGTAAAAGGAGAATGGAATATGAGAGATAAATTAGAATCCCTGCCGCTTTCAGTATTGAAGGACATTGCAAAGGATAAGCAGGTTAAGCATTACAGCACTATGAAGAAGGCAGAGCTGATTGATATTCTGGTTAAATTATCGGAGCTTGAAGCAGCTGACGAGGAGACTGCCGAGGCAGAGACAGATACGCCGAAGGTATCGGAGGAGAAGGTATCCTATAGCAGAAGGGAAATTCCCGAGAAACGGGGAAGCAATGAAGAACGTCCCGTAAGACATGCACAGCCTAAGAATGATGACCCGTACAGACAGGATTATGACCCGGAGATGGTTGACAAGAGCGGAGATGCAAATGGTATTCTTGAGGTTATGCAGGATGGATATGGTTTCATAAGATGTGAGAATTTTCTTCCGGGTGAGAACGATGTATATGTGGCTCCGGTTCAGATTAAGAGATTCGGGCTTAAGACCGGCGATATCATACATGGATGTAAGAGGGTGAAGAATCAGGGGGAGAAGTTCAGTGCTCTTTTATATATCAAGACAGTGAATGGATTCTCCGTAGCTGAGGTTGCAAGGCGAAGACCATTTGAGAAGCTTACACCTATATTCCCTAATGAGAGAATACACCTTGAACTTCCGGATAGCAGCGTGGCAATGAGAATCGTTGACCTTATAAGCCCTATCGGAAAGGGACAGAGAGGAATGATTGTCGCACAGCCTAAGGCAGGTAAGACTACACTGCTTAAGCAGATTGCGAACTCTATACTTAAGAACCATAAGGATATGCATCTTATGATTCTTCTTATTGATGAAAGACCTGAGGAAGTCACGGATATCAGGGAGTCGATTGAAGGCGATAATGTGGAGGTTATATACTCAACATTCGATGAGCTGCCGGAGAGACACAAGAGAGTATCTGAGATGACTATTGAGAGAGCTAAGAGACTTGTTGAACAGAAGCAGAATGTGGTTATACTTCTTGACAGTATCACCAGACTTGCGAGAGCCTATAATATAGTATGTACACCTAGCGGAAGAACACTTTCCGGAGGTCTTGACCCGGCGGCACTTCATATGCCTAAGAGATTTTTCGGAGCAGCGAGAAATATAAGAGAGGGCGGAAGCCTTACAATACTTGCCACAGCTCTTATTGATACAGGAAGCAAGATGGATGACGTCGTGTATGAGGAGTTCAAGGGAACAGGTAATATGGAGCTTGTGCTTGACAGAAAGCTCTCCGAGAAGAGAATTTTCCCTGCAATAGATATAGTCAAATCGGGAACCAGACGGGAAGATCTTCTTCTTACAGATGAAGAGCTTGACGCAATGAATTATGTGCGCAAGGCACTCAATGGTTCGCGTGCCGAGGATGCTACTGAATCAATCATCGACCTCTTCACAAGAACAAAGAATAATCAGGAGTTCGTTTCACAGGTTAAAAAGGTTAGATTATTCTAAAAAAACCGCTTGCATTCTTATTATAAATCCTGACTTTCAGAGTTGAACATTAAAAAATGGTGCTAAGCCACAGATCAAAACCTATGGCTTAGCATTTTTTTTAGTTCTCCATCACTTAAAAAATAGGATGTTAATGGCAGGTTACAGATGGTCGAAAATTCTTTTATGAATGTCGTGCCTCTTGAAAGGTTTATATATTTTCTGTCTGATATTTTTGCAACTCTAAAATCACGAATAAATTCAAATAAATCCTCAGAACAATAGTTATTCTTTAATATCTTGAATTGCAATAATCTTGTAAGGAGTACGGCAAGGTAACAGATAAGAAAGTGCCCAACGATGGTATCTTCCTTTTGCAGATATACAGGTCTCGCATCGAGCTGTGATTTCATGATACGGAAAGATTCTTCTATTCTCCAAAGGTTGTGGTAAGCATCATAAACATCTTTATCACTCATGGAGATCTCAGAAGTTACCAGCATGTTATATCCGGCAAGTTCAAGAGATTTCTTGATGAGTTCTTCGTTCATGGAGACTTTGATTTTGCCATCTGTCTCATTTCCGTTTTTATCAGCAGCAGTAAAGATAACATACTTTGCAGAATCTCCATACTCTGTTTTTTTTGCCTGAGATGCATTTAGAAGTCTGGCTTTTTCTACTTCTTTATTGATCTCATATATCTGTTTTTTGGCAAGCTTAGGATTGTAAGTAACAATCCGCTTTTCTGTGATCTTAAATTTTTTTGTTTTTCCGGTTTCGCAGTCAGCGAATTTATACTCGAAATCATCAACACATTCCTTAATGCGGTACATAACATCACCGCTGGCATTTTTTACATCACGGTAATCATTTGGAAGCAGAACCCATGTTTTCTCAACTTCCGGAAGCTGTTTCACTGATTTGGAGAAAATATATCCATCGCCATTTTTGAGAGCATGGAAGATATTTTCTGCACAGTTGAGTCCCTTGTCTGCTACCTGAATCGTTCTGCCGGATACAGAATTTCTGTTTTTGAGATCCTGTATAATGCTTCTGATGACAGGTTTTTCGCTTTGACTTCCGGGAAACAATTTCATGCCGACCGGTATCTGATGTGCATCAAGAAGAAGCCCCAGTCCAATGATAGGTTCTTTACGGTTTTCTTTGGATGGTCCTTTTCTTCTGAAAGTATCTTCCTTATCAATTTCAAAATAGAAGTTTGTACAGTCGAAGTATGTATGAGAGGTATCAAACTTGTACATCTGCTGAATTTGATGGTTATAGATTTCAATAATCTTTTCATATTCACAGCCAATATATTCAAGTCCGTCATAAAGCTGATTCAGAGAGAAATCATAAGAATCAAAAAGCTTAGGGATAACCTCATCATAGGTTTTTGATTTAGAGCATGGATGGACAAGCCTTGCATAAACAAGGGCGGAAACCATATCAAAAACATTAAAACGGAAATCTGTAGCAGTCTGCATCAGATCGATATATTTTTTAACAGACAGTTTATCATTAATGTTTTTCATAGGAAAATAGCCAATGAGTTTTTCAGGAGAATCATCAGAAATCTGCCTGGCTTTTTTTGCATCCTTGGCAGCTTTAAGTTCATGGTTGAGTTTCGTAACTTCATCTTTGTAAAATGCGATAGGATCGTCAATACCTTTTTCTTGAAGTTCGTGAACGTAGCCAATAGGTTTATAAGCTTTATGAGCAGTATGACCACGTTCAGGATCGTAAAAACTGGAATAAATCTGAAGATAAGTCCCTTTTTTATTATTTGTTTTTTTTAGAAAATATGCCATAAAAGTCACCCTCTTATAGTATAGCACCATAGCACCATAAACGCAATAGCTAAAAAGAAATTTTGTCAAGTTTTTTGAACAACAAAAAAGCCAGCATTTATGCTGACTTGCTGAAGAATGATATATGATCAACTCTCAAAGATATATGGTGCTAAATCCTAAAGACGGGATTGAGAGCAAAGATTATTCAGCGGAAAAAATCAGAGGATGAATGTTTAAAATTAAAACAAGAGATAATGGATTTTTTTGCTACGAATCCTTCTGCTGAAGAAAAAGAAATTCTTTGGGCATATACTGAATCTTTGTGGATGGAATGCTCAGCTATAGAGATAAAAAGACAAGTTGCACCAGTACAACAAAAATAAAAAAATATTTGCATTTATAGAATATATGTTCTATAATAGTCCAGGGTGGTAAAATTGCAGACAACGGAATATGAGTGGATTGCCTGCCCGATATGTGGAAACCCACACATGACGAAGGTTATGGGTGACACGCAACTGTATCGTTTCCCGGCATTTTGTAAGCGGTGTAAAGCGGAGACGATAATAACAACGAACCAGAACAAGAGAGCCTTAGCGCCGAATAATTGATTTTTCCTGACATTAACAGGGAGAATTGGTTGTTCGGCGCTTTTTGTTTGTTTTGAACAGGGGAAGGAGCAGAGATGGATTTTTTAGAGATTTTAAAAGCCAACGGTATTGAAGTGCCGAAGGATAAGACCGAAGCTATCACAAAGGCAGTCGGTGAGAACTATAAGACAAACAGTGAGTACGAGAAGGTGTCCGGTGAACTGGACACGGCGAATAAGAAAATACTTGCCAATGACACAGCCATCAAGGATTTAGAGGGAAAGCTTGCCGGCTTCAAGGATGTTGATGTGACGGCTCTTAACGAGCGCATTAAGAATCTGGAGACCGAAAAAAGCACGATTGAGGCGGACTATAAGAAACAGATAGAGGACAGGGATTTCAATGACCTGTTGAAGGACGCCATTACAGCCGCCAAGGGTAAGAACACCAAGGCGATTATGGCACTTCTTGATACGGACACATTGAAGAAGTCCAAGAACCAGAAGGACGATGTGGCAGCAGCCCTAAAAACACTCACTGAGGCTGAGGACAGCAGGATGCTGTTTGGTGAGCCACAGTCAACAGGAAATAGGAAGGATGTCGGTGGACATGTTCCTGATAGCGGAGCTGGATCACAGGCGGATACATTAACAGGTGCTCTTGCGGCACACTATAACAATTAACAGGAGGTAAGGAAAAATGCCAATAAGTTTAGCAGAAGCAAAGGTCGGTATGGCAGACAAGGTAGACCAGCAGGTTGTAGATGAGTTCAGAAGGGCGTCATTATTGCTGGATATGCTTATTTTCGATGACGCGGTGTCACCGGGAACAGGCGGAAGCACATTGACATACGGCTATACGTGTCTTAAGACACCGTCAACGGTAGCAGTCAGAGAGCTTAATACGGAGTACACACCGAACGAAGCAAAGAGAGAGAAGAAAATCGCAGACCTTAAAATCTTCGGCGGTTCTTATCAGATTGACCGTGTTATCGCACAGACATCCGGTGCGGTTAATGAGGTTGAGTTCCAGATGAGAGAGAAGATCAAGGCAGCAGCCAACTATTTCCACATGCTGGTTATCAATGGCACCGGAGCAGGCTCAGGAGCCGGCTATGTGACAAACACATTCGACGGCTTAAAGAAGATTCTTAGTGGCTCTGATACAGAGTACACGGCTAAGGATGTTGATATTTCAACATCAGCGCTCCTTGATACCAATTACAATGCGTTTCTTGATGCGGTAGATACGTTCATCAGTAAGCTTGCTGAGAAGCCTGATATTCTTATGATGAACACGGAAATGCTCACCAAGGTTCGCTCTGCGGCGAGAAGAGCGGGTTATTATGACCGCAGCAAGGATGATTTTGGCCGCGCAGTTGAGACCTACAACGGAATTAAGCTTCTTGATGCAGGATATTATTACAACGGATCAACAACAGAGCCTGTTGTCGCAATCGAGACAGATGGCTCAACCGCTATATACGGTATCAAGATAGGCCTCAACGCATTCCATGGTGTATCACCGAAGGGTGATAAGATTATCGCCCAGCACCTTCCTGATTTCAGCCAGGCAGGAGCAGTAAAAGAGGGTGATGTCGAGATGGTGGCAGCAACAGTACTTAAGAACAGCAAGATGGCGGGCGTTCTTAAGGGAATTAAGATAAAACCGACAGAGTAGAAGATAAGGGGGTGAGAGTATTAACAGCTTAACTATAACAGTGGACTGGGAGGACTATCACTCCCGTTTTGCTGGCAGTAAATTGACGGAGGAACAGTTCACGGCTATGGCATATCAGGCATGCAGCCGTGTAAAGCGTCTGTGCAGACCGTATGTCCTTAAAGCTGTCCTTGAAAATGAGGATGACTACCGCAATGACAGGCTAAAGGATGCGGTATGCTGCGTGATAAATGAGATGTGTGAGCAGTGTAAGAACGGAGCCGGTTCCGGAGTGACTTCGGTATCCAATGACGGCTATTCGGAGAGCTACGCTGTCACTAAGAAAACGGATGCCGACTTGGAGCTGGATACACTGGCAAAAGCCCAGCTCTATGGCACTGGCTTGATGGGGGCATTGTGATGTTCAATGATACGGTGACTTTTTATTCTTATGACGCTGATACGGAGAGCTGGAAAAGGACAGTCATAGCAGGCTGCCAGTGGTCGGCGGAGACAGTAAAAACGGTGTCCACCGATGGAAAGCTCAATATCTCCAAGGTGGTGAACATCACCATCCCGGTTGAGACAGCGGCTATGCCGGAGCAGTACATAGATTACCGCCTGTACAGCACACAGGCGGTCAAGGACGGCTTTTTCACTATCAACCCTACCACTAATATGGATGTGGTTGTTTTGGGCGGATGTGAGGCTGAATTGACACCGGAATATACCTTGTCACAGCTGGTAAGGGAACACATAGCAGCAACGGTGTCATCTGTGGCGGATAACACCGGCAGACCAAGGCTTAAGAATATTAAGGTGGTGGCGCGATGATTGATGTGACTGTTAAATTGCCGGAAGCAGGGGCAATGATGAAGAAACTGGGATTGGATCAGCGCGGTGCAGCACAAGTGTCAATAGCGTTAGAAGCTTTAAGATTATGCGACCCACTGGTGCCGTTTAACTCAGGTGTGCTTAAACAGAGTGCATGGATAACGGATGGTGGAGGGACAATTGTGTGGGAACAGCCTTATGCGAAGTATCAGTACTACGGAATGCTCATGGTTGACCCTAAGTACAAGAAGGGCGCACTGTTCAGTCCGGACTATGGATTCTGGAGCAGACCGGGAGTAACCAAAGAGCTTACTGATACTCCTCTTGAATATCATGGACAAGGCGAATCTCACTGGTTTGACAAGGCAATGCAGAATGGAGGGCGGGAGAAACTTATCGAAGCAGCCCGCAAGGAGGTGCGAAAACGCAGTATATGACAGTAGTAGAAGCGATTGTGAAATGGCTCAAGGAAGCCAGGATAAATAAGATAAGCACGGATGCCCTGCCGGGACAGTCCGTTGCGTATGGGATAGCGAAAGCACCGACGCAGAATGTCAAGACATTCGTGTCCGGCAGAAAGATATATACAGACTATTATGACTTTCTGGCGCGCTTAGACAGCAAGACGGACGCGGAGAGGGTCAATAATCATAAATTCATGGAGGGACTTTCTGAGTGGATATATGAGCAGAATGTACAGGAGCTGTATCCGGAGCTTCCGGAACATCTTAAGTGCAGTGATATATCAGTAAGCACACCGTTCCACATGCAGGCGGCAGACGAGGACTCCGCCGTCTATGCATTTACTATAAAAATTAAGTATGGGAAGGAGAAATAAAAATGGCAGAAATGAGAGAAAAGTTGATGCATTTCTTTGATATCGGAGACGGTACAGAGAATTATGTACTGCTTGGTGACGGTATCAGTTCACTCACGGAGGAGTTTAACCCTGAGAATGAGACAAAACACTATATTCATCAGTCCAGCGGAACAGCTAATGTGAAATCGTACGCACCATCCATGTCCGTTGAGAAGGAGTACATTAAGGACGAGGAGCTTCAGAAGTGGATAGACAAGAAGGTACGTGAGCTTCCTACAGGTGCTTCCGCAAGAAGCAGTTATGTAAGGGTCAATGCCCTTGAGGAGCCTGTCTCTGATGGAGTATGGCCGGCAGTCAAGAGGGCATGTGCATATCAGTTTGATTCTATTGGCGGTGAGGGCGGCTCTGAGCTTGTTAATGCTATGACACTCAGCGGTGTCGGGGATGGCATTCAGGGAAGCTTCAATGTGTCAACAAGAAAGTTCACACCGGGTTCCGGTGAATAGGAGGTATTATGCCAAACATTATCAGAATCAGCAGGGGAATAGAGATAAATGTCAACGAAGCCGGTGACACAATATGCATTCCGGTTGATGACATGAACTTCATTGATAATTATAACAATGTCCTTGATACCTTTGACCGTATAGACAAAGAGATAAAGGAGAAAGAGGGCACCCTGGCACCGAAGGAGGAGCTCAGGTTCATTATCGAAAAGACCAGAGAAGTAATGGACGGGATTAATAACCTATTCATGGACGAGCAGTGCTGTAAAAAGGTGTTCGGCAATATTGTCCCTTCACCGTATCTGCTGGCGGATTTCTTTGAACAGCTATGTCCGTACATTGAAAAATATGCGGATGAGCGGCAGAAAAAAATAATGGATAAGTACAGAAAGCCGGTTAGGAGAAAATAATGCTTAATGTGCTGCTAGAGGACATGCCGGAGGAATACGAGGGTTATCGAATAGACCCGGATTTCAGGACCGGCATTTTAATCTCAATGTGCCTTTCAGACCCGGAGCTTAACGAACTGGAGCAGCGTCTGGTGGCGGTCAATTTATTGTTTACAGATAAAATCCCCCCGCCTGAGCAGGCAATGTCAGGAATAAGCTGGTTTATGAATGCCAACAACCATGATAATTATGACGGAGTGAAGCAGTCCGAAGTGATACTTATGGATTACGGAGTCGACCAGTGGAGAATATATGCGGCTTTCATGGCACAGTATCATATAGACCTTAACAAGGTCAATATGCATTGGTTTATCTTCCGTGGGCTTCTTGATAATCTGTCGGAGTGTAGCTTCACGGATGTGATGCAGCTTAGACAGAAGAAGATACCATCCTACCTGTCAGCGAAGGAAAAGGAAGAGTTTAAGAGGAAACAGAGAATATTCCTGCTTGGAAAGACAGGCAAGGTCAAAGAAGATGATTTTACCGAAAGTGAGAAAGCAAGAATAGCAGAGTTCTTAAAATATGCGAATATAAAGAAATAAAAGCCATGTAGCGCCTCAGAGCCATTGGCACCTAATGATAGGGTGTTAGTGGCTTTTGTTTCAGGAAGGAGGGCACATGGGAAAAGAAGATGCAGACGGCTATGTACGTGTCAAGATAGACGTTGACACATCACATGAGAAAGAGATTAAGCGTTCCCTGGAGGATATTCAGGATGATGCGGACAACGCAAAAAGAAAACTGGATGCGTTAAAAGAGACCGGTGTTGATGAGAACGCGAAAGCCTACCGCAAGGCAGCGGAAGACCTTGAAAAATACAACAAAGAGCTTGATGAATATATAAGAAAGCAGAAGGAAGCAGAGACTACCGCAGCAAGCCGGACTAAAGCCTCCCAGACCGGCGATTTTGACAGTATCAGTGACAGGGTGGAGGATTATGAGACGCGCCTTAGAATGCTCCGCAACAAGGGCTATGGCCCCGGTGATGGGCATTTTGATGAGCTGTATGTAGCATGGAAGAACGCGGCAGATGCCGAGAAAGAGTACCTTGCGGGGCTTGAGAAGCTAACGGACAGAGGAAAAGAGCTGGAAGCGGAGAGAGCGCGTAAAGAGGTAGAGGCACAGCAGAAGGTATCACAAAAGCGTGAGGAAGAGGCGCGCAGGCTTGCAGAGCAGGCGGCAGAATATGAACACCTGAATAAGCTTCGTGCCAATGCACAGGTGCGGGATAAAGACCTTGTGAAGCTCCTTGAAAGGCAGGAAGCCATCACAGCACGCATGGCAGAGCTTAAGCGCGCAGGAGTTGGCGAGGGTTATAAGGAGTATGACAGCCTGAGCCAACAGCTAAAGGATGTCAACAGCTCCATAGCAGAGTGCAGGGACGGATTTGAAAAGGCTGGAAAGAGCAGCAAGAAAACCCTGGAAACATTGAACAAGAATACCAGGAAATCCTCCGGAATGTTCGGTATGCTGGCTTCAAGACTTAAGGGACTGGCTCTGAGCCTTCTTATATTCAACTGGATTTCAAAAGGCTTTAACGCTATGGTTGCCGCCATGAAGGAGGGCTTCAAGAATCTTGCTTCGTATTCCAAGGAATACAACAGTGTGATGTCCGCATTCATGAGCAGTCTGGCAGAGCTTAAGAACAACCTGGCAGCAGCATTTGAGCCGATTGTAAACACGGTCGTGCCATACCTCACACGGATGGTCAGTGGTCTCAATGCGGCGATAGAATCATTCAGCCGGTTCATTGCCTATATGAGTGGTAAGAACACCTATACACGGGCAAAAAAACAGATGCTTGATTATAAAAGCACTGTGGACAGTACAAATAAGTCGCTTGCGGATTTTGACAAGCTCCATGTGCTCAACGATAACTCATCCGGCGGAGAGAAGACAGGTGCGGATGCATTTGAGACAGTCAACATCGGAGAAGTTCCGGAGAGCTTCAAGCAGTTCAAGAACATCTATGAATCCTATGTAAAGCCTGTATTTGAGAGATTCAAAAAAGCTATAACATGGTTTGGTGGCGAAGCTAAGGGTATTTTTACAGATATCTTCGGTGATATAGCGGATGGTGCAGGGAACCTTTGGAACAGTATAAAGAATCTCTGTGATCAAGTGCAGCCGTATCTGGAACCATTATTCGATAATATCAAAAGATTGTTTACGGTACTGTTTGAGGTGATGTCCGGGATATGGGAATCTATAGGTGCTCCGATATTCGGATTTATTGTCCAACTGCTTCAGGATACGATAGATTATTTTGCCGGGCATACAGGAGAAATGTCGGATGCTTTCGGTGAGTTTGTAGATAATGTGGAGGATAGCTGGGAGAATCACCTCAAGCCGGCATTGGAGGCTATAGGGAACTTTCTGGATGAATGGCTGTTGCCTGCATTCAGAGAGGCATTTAATGAAGGTATTCTTCCTATGGTAGGAGATACTTTTGAGGCAATTGATGACCTTGTAAATGATTCATTTCTCCCGATATTTAACGGTATCTGCGAGTTCCTTGAGGGTACATTTAATTTAAATTTTGAAAAAGCCATGAATGGAATTAAAAGTATTGTCAGAGGCGTTATTAACGGCATCATCATTCTTGTTCAAGCCGGCATAAATATTGTGATTGACGGAATAAATGCAATCATTGGCGCGTGGAACAGCATTGCGTCCAAGGTACATGCACCGACACTTGACCTTGCAGGCAAAGTAAGCCTTCCGAAGCTTCAGGAGGATGGAAGCTGGAGTTCACTTAGAGTTGGTAACACTTCCAGAGGATATGATTCCGAAACAGGAAGAACATACGGAGGACATCAGGTATCAGGTAATACCGGTGAGTCGGTATTTTATGGTAATTCTAATCCTAGATATAAATACGGAGCACCATCGGACTGGAAGAACAACAACGGTCTTTCAAACAGCGTTAAGGCAGGCAGTACATTTGGTGGAAATGAGAACAACACATACATATTCGAGGCTAAGCTTGACGGTCAAACGCTTTTCAAAGAGGTGGTCAATCAGGATAAGCTGCAGAAGAAACGGACAGGCTACAGTGCATTGGCAGATTAGGAGGGAGAAGGATGGCATTTGAGGGTTGGTTGATCAAGTTCGGCAATGTGCAGCTCCCTAACTCATACCTTCTGGCTGATGGATGGGAGAGCACGCCGAATCAGAGAATTGAGATAAAAGCGTGGAGAGATGCGAATGTGCTCCTGCACAGAGATACGTCATCGAATTTTAAGACATCGCTAAAGCTCAATATCAGGGAAATGAATTTGCAGGAGAGGACAGCTCTTAAAACTGTGATAGGGCTTGCTGCTCTGCCTCAGACTGATAGGAACCAGCGCCGTGTCAATGTGACCTACTGGAATGATGAGGACCTAGAGTACAAGTCGGGTATTTTTTACATAAGTGATACAACCTACACCATACACAGGATTGATGAGAATAACAACGATATTGAATACAATGCACACACCATAGAGCTTACGGAATATTAAATGTGGATAGGAGGTGGATACTGTGGATTATAAAGAGATTTTTTATAAGGATAGCGTAGAAAAGCAGGTGACAATCAAGTCTGATGACGGACTTATCGACATTGGCAACGGCGATTTCGAGGGTGAGACGATGGAGTTGACCGAGAGCGTGTGTGATAAGGACGAGCTTACTTTCGGAGCATGTTCGGCGGCACAGCTCAGCTTCACAGTATCCGGCGGTTTTTCACTGCAGGGCAAGTGGCTGAATGTTGATATTGGGCTGAAAAGCGAAGATGCATTTGCAAGTCCGTACAGGCTTGGGCGGTATAAAGTCAACTCTGATAAGCCAACGGCGGACAGAACCAGTCGAAAGGTTATAGCCTATGACGCTCTATATGACATTCTCCAGGCTGATGTTGCGGGCTGGTATAACACTATTCTTCCGGAGGATGACAGCCGGGTATATTTGAGGGATTTCCGCGACAGCTTTTTCAATCATTTCGGTATAGAGCAGGAGGACATTACTCTTGTAAATGATGATATGTGGGTTGAGAAAACTGATAAAGCCGGTGAGCTGAGTGGCGCGGCTGTAATAAACTGCATCTGCGAGATAAACGGCTGTATGGGTCATATTGACCGGGCGGTGAAGTTTGAATATATCTACCTTGAGCCGATATCAGCTCCGGATGACATAAGTAAGAGCTTATACACTTCGGCTGCCTATGAGGATTACATAGTACAGCCGATTGATAAGCTGCAGATCAGGCAGGAAGAGGATGATATCGGGGTTATCGTCGGTGACGGCAGCAATTCATATATCATAGAGGATAATTTTCTGGTATATGGGAAAAGCTCTGCTGAATTAACCTACATAGCCAATAATATTTTTACTAAGATTAAGGGCTTAGCATACAGACCCTTTACTGTGGAGTGTATCGGGAATCCATGTATCCCTGTCGGCGCTCCGGTGCGCGTGATATCTACTTACGCAACAATTGACAGTTATGTATTTACGCGGACTCTGAAAGGCGTGCAGTCGCTTTCAGACACTTATGCGGCAGCAGGTAATGAGCACCGTACAGGCAAGGTCAATAGCATTCAGAAGCAGATTATACAGCTTAAAGGCAGGTCAAATGTGCTTTCCCGAACCATCGAGGAGACCAGGAACACAATCAGCGACATAGAACAGGGACTTAAGAATGAAATTACAGCCACAGCTTCGGATTTTGATGTGAAGCTCCAGAATCTGCAGTCTGAGATAGATGGACAGATAGAAGTGATTAACGGCCATGGTCAGCCGGCACTGGATAATTACCCGGCTTATAACTGGACTTCGGGACCTAGGACAGGGGATAAGCTGGTTGAGGGCTTAAGGTTCACCTATTCTGATGAGGTGTATCGCAAACACCAGAGGACATTGTTCTTCGATGAGGATACAGCGACCACTTATCGTTTTATAAAAAAAGATGAGATGTGGATATGGGAGCCGTTGGGAAACACGGAGTACTCGGTGCTGCAAAAGCAGATAACAGACCTGAACGTAACAGCTCAGGGCATTACCGAAAGCATGGAGGAGCTTTCGGTCAAAATCTCAAATGAGTATATTACGCAGGTAGCGGCAGAGACTCTTGTGTCCAAGACAGCGAACGGAATTAAAGAGGACATATCCAAGGTGTACACAACGAAGGACGATGTCAGCAGCTTCAGGAACAGCATTGAAAAGACGGCAGCAGGACTTACGACACAGATAAGCGAAATCAATGAGGCTCTTGATGGGGCAAATGAGGTGTATACCATAAGAGGTCAGCCTACGCTCAGCAATTACCCGGCATACAACTGGACTGCGGGACCTAAGGTAGGCGATAAACTGGCTGAGGGCTTAAGGTTTACATATTCTGATGAGAGCTATCGTAAGCATAACAGGGCTCTTGTATATGATGTGGCTGGCGGCAGGACCTACCGTTTTGTAAAAAACGGAGCTGCATGGGGATTCACAGATGTGGGTGACACCGAGTTCTCATGGGTCAACAGGAAGCTTGCAGAATACAAGGCAACGGCGGATGAAGCTTCGGTTGCCTTATCAAAGCTTGAAACAAAAGTGGGTTCGGACTACATAACAAAAGTTGAATCGCAGGCCAGCATTAAGCTGGTGCAGGACAGTCTCACCGAGCAGTTCTCAAAGACCTATGCCACTCTGGATAATCTTGGCAATTACTCAACCACTACACAGATGAACACAGCGATAAGCGAGAGTGCAGGCGGTGTGAAAAAAGATATAACCAAAACATTGACAGACGATTATTACACAAAGCAGCAGATGTATACTGCGATAAGCGAGAGTGCCGAAGGAATTAAGAGTACAGTCGCAGCGTCAAGCAGCAAGTGGGATTGTGGCAGCTATGAAGGGGTGATTAGTTATTACGAGTATGGTGATCCTTGGGAAAACGGCTACAAAGCTGTTGATAAGTTTTTAAATCAATATTATTTGGACGTGTCGAGTGGGTGGATATACTATTGCCATTACATAAATGGTCATGATGGAGAAATTGACTGGAAAGCAGTGTATAACTGCAAGACCACATATACACAGCTGCAGACGCACGCGGAACAGCTTGAAAGCAAATTCTCATGGCTGGTCAAAAGCGGGGACAGTGAATCCAATATGGTTTTAACCGACAGGCTGTATGAGCTTGTTACGGAGCACATTGACTTGACTGGTTTAGTTACAATCTCATCTCTGAAAGAAAGCGGACAGACTGTAATTAATGCAGACAATATTACCACAGGAACGATTAAGGCATTAACTATCAGCGGATGCAATATTACAGGAAGCGCCGTTGCGTTCACCAACGATTCAGGCGGATGGAATACAATCATTAATTCGGCAGGATGGTGGATGGTTGGCACGAACCCAGCCACGGGGGAGAAAAACAGCTTAGATACACCAGCGTATTTTATGGATACTAGCGGAAAACAAAGTATGTATGTTGGTGGGCTTCTTAGGTTCTGCAATGAAGCAGAGTTCTTCACGGGAGCGTATGCAAGTAGTTCAGGAGCGTACTACTCGCAACGTGCTAGATGGTATAATGTCGCACTAATGGCTAATAACACATCTGATATACGCTATAAGAATGACATAAAGTACTTGGACGATGAAGAGAACATGGAAGAACTTTTCGACAGTCTTTCACCGGCGGCGTTCTATTATAACAAGGGAACAGGCTATATTGAGACGCAAAGGCATTTAGGTTTTATCGCACAAGACATAGAAAAAGCTATTGCAAATGTGGGAATTACGAATGATATGGCATTATTTGACCATGAGGACAAGGAAACGCTTGGGGTTGATAAGCAGGAGCTTATTGCTCTCTGCGTATGGCAGATTCAAAAATTAAAAGCCCGTGTCAAGGAGCTTGAAATAAATAAGGAGGTGCAGCATGAGTAGTAATTATGACATTAGGATGTTCCGCAATTCGTTAATATCCTACATTAGGAAGTCACCGATAGAACCGGAGGTTAAGCTTCTGGTTCTAAGGGATTTAACCGCGCAGACAGAGAAGGACGCAGACGAGATGGTTGTCCGCGAGGCGTCTGAACTGAAAAAGGCGGAACAGCTTAAGAAAAATGCCGTTGATAAGGCAGCATCAGAGCAGAAAGAAAGCGAGGTATAAGCTATGGCAGTAGAATATAATCAGCATACATGGGGGTATGGTGAAGAACTTACCCCCGATAAGCTTAATAATATTGAGGGTGGTGTTAAGGCAACGGCGGAGGCTGTAAATGAGGTAAATAATAATTTAAACAAAATATCCAATGTTCAAAAAAGTGTATATAACAAAGTTGAAACCATCAATGTAACAAACAATTCGGCAATCTTACAGACCATCAATTTAACCGCAGGTAAATGGTTGCTGTTCGGCAACGCATATGTCGAAGTTGGCGATGACCGATTTACCAGTTATGTTGTAATAAGCGGTGAAGCAGGCTATTCATTTGCACTTGCTCAAAGTTATGAAGGTCAAATATTGAAAGGTGCTGTAAAAACAAATGTAAATCTTGCCCAATGTATTGAGACAAGTAAAGAATTACCAATATATTTCTGGTGCGTTACTGATGGCAATATGTCAATATATACTCCAACATTCTACGCATTACAATTAGGATAATGTTATGCCTTGTTCCAAATTGCAAGGTAACTAAAGGTACAATTGACAAAGTCCTTGAAACTATCATTCCAGCATTCGGCCAAGATTCTATTATTATATGAGCCTGTAATTTGCACAATTCTTACAACATTGTGTGCACTTAGAGCTGTGGCGATGATAATATCTGCTGGTCTATCATGAGTTTTAGAATAATAAATAGTTGCTTGACCTTCGGTTGAAGTTGTCGCTGTTCCCATTTCAAGGCTTGAAATGTTTAAATTATTATTTACATCAGAAAGAAGGTGAAGCTAAGACAAAAAAGTAGTCAAGTATCATATAAAAAATCATATAAAAGGTCAAGTACTTTGTATTTAAATATGAGAGGAGGTGTAACCCATGAATATTTTAATAGCTTTTGTTGCAGCGGCAGGTATTCCGTCTGCGGTATGTAGTTTTTGTTTCTGGATTCTTGAACACAAAATTCAGAAACGTGAGGACAAACTTAAGGAAGAGAGAAAAAAGGAAAAAGAGGAGCAGGACAAGCGAGAGGAAGTACGCGAGAAGAATGAACTGTATATTCTTAAGAGCGTAGGTGCGGCGATAGCTCTTGGAGAGGCTACAGCTAGAGCCGTTCAGCGCATTCCGGATGCAAAGTGCAACGGCGACATGCATGCCGCATTAGAATATGCGCAGAAAATAAAACATGAGCAGAAAGATTTTTTAAATGAACAGGCTATAAAAGCTGTATTTTAGGGAGGTTAATTCTATGAATAAAATTAATTGGGTAAGAAAGTTAACGAGTAGGAAGTTATGGACAGCAGTTGCAAGTTTCGTATCGATGATGATTCTTGCGACAGGAGGCACAGACAACACGGCTACACAGGTGACGGCGCTTATTATGGCCGGAGCTTCGGTTATAGCGTATATAATTGGTGAGGGACTTACCGATTCATCAAATAATAAAGAACAGGAGAACAAATAATTATGGGATGCAGAGTATTATCAAGTAACAACTATCGTATTACATGTGGTTTTCCAAGCCATCAGCAGAGGGTTAGAGGCAGGCAGCATATCTACGGCTGCGACATTGTCACAGCAGCATACACAACATGCGAAATCACAGCTCATTCCGCCGGAACGGTTAAGAGGGTGATAAATTACATAAAAGGCCACGAAGTGGACAGGCAGGGCTACGGCTATGGAAATCAGGTTATTATTGAGCATAAGAATGGCGTATGTACGATTTATTGCCACATGAAGCCGGGGAGTATATGCGTGAGCGAAGGTCAGCAGGTTAAGGCTGGTGACGTGATTGGTTATATGGGTAATACTGGAAGCAGCTACGGAGCACATCTTGATTTTTCGGTTATAAAGTTAAAAACCGGCTACAATATGGAGAATGTAGATATTTTAAAGGACATAGACGTAAAGTTTAACTATTATGACCCTGAATTATACCTTGATTCAGACCTTCCGGGTGCTGAGGAGAAGATAATTGAGCGTGTGCAGGTCGGAAGCTTTGAACATCCGGAGTATGCAGTCAGACGTTATGACCTGTTAAAATCCGAGGGCTATGATGTGCTCATTAAGTTCTGGGCAGGACACTACAGAGTTCAGGTTGGTGCATTTGAGAAGCATGCATACGCACTCAACATGTATAATAAGCTCGCCAAAAAGTATGACTGCTACATTACAACAGAAGCCGGCGAAGAAATCGGAATCGATACGCTTAGAAAACTTGCAGGCTAAGTTGTACCGGTGCAACAAGTAACGTGAATGAGAGAGGGTAGCTGGTGGCTATCCTCTTTTTGCATGTAAATAATAATTTATCAGGATTAATTGTATCGGATATTCACGAAGTTCCGGTGTCCAAGGCTTTAACGTCGCAATACACTTGTTATATCAATAGTTATGAACGTATATCTATTAACACTATACACGTTACACTCGCCCTATATTATGATATAGAATGTCCCATCGGAACAGATATTGCTTACTTGCCACAACATATAACCAAAAAAATTCCATGTATGATTAGACTTAATGATAATTGGATGCCAGCTTACTGTCTGGTGAATCAAGGAATAATCACACAAGATTGGTCTGATCATTGTACTGGAATATGTATTGATACATTAATTGTGGATACCCCCTGATTGTCAACATTATCCTACTACATTGCTAATATTCTGCAACAATAACCAAGCCAATATTACCTTTATCCTCACTCCAGTCGAATGCAAAACTTGAATCGCTAAGTATTTTCTTGGGGAGCAATATATCCCCCGTATTAGTTAGCACAAAAGCTATGTATTGTGTAGTATCAATACTGTTAAATTCAGCTACCTCGTTACCATCTGTACGCCTTTTGGTTTGAAAACGCATTTGAGCAAGTCTGGAACGGGCTAAATTATTATTTAAACGCTCTGAACATATCTTCTAAATATATCAATGGTATGCTCAGAGCCAATAAAGGAATAATGCTTTCCTGCTGTAGAGGAATCCTTGTGTCCAAGGTATTCTCCGGCATCGTGCACGCTGCCTCCGCGCTTAATAATATTAGTGGCAGTGGTTTTTCTAAACAGGTGCGGATATACACGCCGTTTTAGCCCAGAACGCTGCTTAATGCTCTTAATGGATTCTCTTATACCTTCAGCACTTAAAACGTCATCAGAGTGGTGTATTGTGAAGAGTGGGACAGTGCTTGTGGCATGTAGCTTCCGCTCTGTGATATATTCGGTGAGGTATTTTAGGGCGATGGTGTCAAGGCATACAGGACGATAAGCATGAGATTTTTTACCATAGATTGAAATAAGGCCGGTATTCCAATTTATATCAGATATTTTTACAGCACCTACTTCGCCGACACGCATAGCGGTAGAGCGTAGAAATTCAATAAGAGCACGGTCACGCGTGGAGCTGCATCCGGATTTGAGTTGCTCATATTCGGTTGGTTCCAGATGGTCAATAGGCTTATCAATTTCCGTATATGGTTCAACAGCTTCACAAGGGTTTTCAACGATTAAGTGTGATTTTCTCATCCAAGTATAAAAAGCGGATATATTGCGGCGCAGATTATTGAGTGAGACAGAATCATTACTGCTCCGGAGACTGTTTAGAAAATAACTGATGTCAATACTGGTGATTTCTATAAGTGGCTTGTGAATTACAGATAGCAGGCGCTTGATAGTATCGACATAGTATGATACGGTCTTAGCGGATAGCTTTGTTGCTTTTGTGGCGGCGAATAGCTTGAGAATGTATTCGTTGCTATCATCGGCAGTTGCAGGAAGTGTCTCGCATTCTGTTATAGTATAGTGAGATAGATTTTTTATGAGTACATCTTTAAGTATTGACAGGGCAGCAGGCTCAATGTGAGTGCTCATGGACATTATAATGCTGTTCATTATTTTTTCTGGTACATTCATATAGATATCTCCTTTGATTTTATTACGATAGGGTAATTATATAAATAAAAACGGATATTGCATACAAAAACAAGTAGTGTTATATTTAAATCGGGCTTCAAGGGCAGGTCTGGTTTTTATATCGCATATAAGTACACCAGTCAAAGCGGGTTCCTACGCAATTCAGGGCTTGTTTGCTGAATTTATTGTAAAGATTGATGGGGATTATAACAATGTTGTCGGGCTTCCGATAGGAAGAATTATGAGGGAATGCATTTTCTGATTATCGGGAAATAATGCAGTACAGGTGGTTTTAAAGTGAAAGAGAAAAGAATAAAATTTATTGCGAGCGACTTGGATGGCACACTTCTGTTAAATGGTGCACAGAAGGTATCACAGGAGCTCATTCCGCTTATAAAGAGACTTAATGACAATGGAATTATTTTTTGTGCGGCGAGTGGAAGGCAATATCCGAATCTTAAGAGGCTTTTTGGCGATGTGGCGGATGATATGATGTATATTTGTGAAAATGGTTCAGTCATCATATATAAGGATAAGCTTGTTGATAAGACTCCTATGGATACCGGGCTTGGCAGAGAGATTATAAGAGCTATAACCGGGGTTGGACAGTGCGAGGTGCTTGTCTCAGGGGAGAGGACTTCGTACCTTAAGCCTAAGTCGGAGGCATATCTTGTCAGAATGAGAGATATTGTGAGGAATGATATATGTCTGGTGGATGATTTAGAGCATATAAGAGAGGATTATGTGAAGATATCTGTATATGACCCTGCCGGGATTCAGAATTCGCAGGATTTTTTTCTTAATGAATTTGCCGGACGTGCACAGGCATGCGTGTCGGGAAAGCAGTGGCTTGATTACACGGCACAAGGGGTTAATAAGGGCAGCGCTATAAAAACGATACAGCGTCTTATGCATTTTGATGCTGAAGAGTGCGTTGCATTCGGAGATAATTTCAATGACATAGAAATGTTTCAGGCTGTCGGTCATCCTGTTGTCATGAAGCAGGCTGTAGAAAAGGTAAAGGAATACGCACAGTATGAGACAGAGTGCGTTGAGGACAGCCTGATTGCTATAATTGAAGAACTTGAGAAGTAAAAAATGTGGAGGTTTTAATATGAACGAGATTGATGAAATGTGTGCAGAGGTATTTTTAAAGGATCAGGGCAGGCTTTTTGATGAGCCTGTTGCGGAGACGGTGGATGAGGCAATGGAATTCCTTGAGGATTGTTTTGCACAGGTTTTTAATTCGGAGAAGGAGCTTAGGGACTTCTGGAGAGAAGAGGGAATAGATGACGAGGAGATGGGGGATGCTTCCGATGCATTAGAAGTATTTGTTTTGCCGGATGGCAGATATCTTTATGTTGAAGGCTAGAATAAGAGTACGATTATGTCTGTGTATCCTTATATTCACTGTATTTTGCAGCTGTGGGTGTAGTTCAGGCAGAACTAAGGCGACTATAAATGGATATACATTTACACTTACAACCGGCTCCGGGGATGAAGCTGTAATAAGAGGCGGGGATGAATATATAACATCTGCTCAGGTGCGGGTGCTCCTTGAGGCTGTCAGAACCGGATATGAAAATGCACTTACGTCCGATATCTGGACTATGGAGCTTGCAAATCGTTCTTTTAAAGCTCATGTCGATAATATGGTATTAGATATGGCAGCCAGGCTTGTGCTTGTGAATATGCTTGCCGATGATAAGCATATCGCACTGAGTGATTCGGAGCTGGCAGACTGCACAGCCCGGGCGGATGCTTTTTATGATGAACATTCAGAGGATATAGCTTATATAAAAAGGGATGAGCTTAGGAAGCTTTTTGCGATGATGGTTCTGTCGGATAAGGTGTATGATGAGCTTACAAGAAGTGTAGATACGCAGGTGAGTGTAGATGAAGCGCGTGTTATCAGGATACAGTACATATATTCTGATAAATCAGGGGATGCTTCTTCTAAGGTAGAGAAGCTTGAGAAAGCGCTTGAGGAATTTCAAGCGGGGGAGGATTTTACCGCACTGGTTTCTAAGTACAGTGATATTCCTGATTACACTGCACAGATAGGGCGGGGAGAACTTGAAAAGAGCTTTGAGGATGCGGCTTTTAATCTTGACACCGGACAGATTAGCGATATTGTAAGCTGTACCAATGGCTGGTATCTGATTTACTGCATAGATGACAACGTCACAGGGAAGGCGGAGAGCCAGATTGAAAGCATAATTCAGAGAAGGCGCAATGAGCAGTTTGAAAAACACCTTGGAGATTTTTCGGATGGCGTTGAGCTGGTTTTAGATGACAGACAATGGGAGAAGCTCAGTTCACAGGAATAAAGATACTGAAGGACACTATGAATTGACATGTGTATAGATATGCATGGGAGCTTAAAATGGCATTAACGAATCATAATATGCGTTTAAAAATGCATTATGTAAAAAAATTACATTAATGAAAATAACCTGCCTATGTGATTGTGGGCAGGTTATTTTTGCCATAGCTTATATTTGTTGGCTGTACATCTGATAGGTATATGCCTAGTGAATTGCGTGGAATGAAGGATAATAACAGAAAAGAGCTTTGGCTATTATCTTATCCTTATGTACGAAATGATTTGTCCAGAAACGCGAATCGTTTGAACTGTTGCGGTTATCACCCATCATGAAATAGCAGTCATCGGGAATTGTGAATGGACCACTCACACCGTAGGTCTCCGCAGTGAGATAGGCACTCTCATCAAGAGGCTGTCCGTCAATATATACAATACCATCGGAAATGAAAATGGTTTCTCCGGGGAGACCGATGATTCTCTTGATGAATTTCTGCGATTCATCATCAGGGTAGTAGAAGACTACAACATCACCACGGCGTGGCTCTGATTTTATGTATGCAAGTCTGTTGCCTATGATTCTGTTTCCCTGAGTGATTGTGGGAATCATGGAGCCGGAAGGGATTCTTGCGTTGACTATCAGAAAGCGGTTACACAGGCAGGCAAGTGCGAATGCTGCCGCCACAATGAATATGTAGCTGGCTATCTCACGCATGATATGTGATTTGCGGCTCTTCTTTTTTGCATCATCAGGTGTATCGTCGGTATCATCTGTATCTGTATCCTCCGTCTCCTCAAGGGATTCATTTGATATTTTATAATGGAAATCGTCATCTGATCCGCTGTCATAGTCATCTACAGTATTTGCGTTGTAGCTGTTGTCTGCATTATTTACGGTAGCTATATTATCTGAATTGCCTGCATTGTCTGAAATGCCGGAACTGTTCGAATTGTCTACATTATATACATTATTTCTATTATTTTTATTCTGTGAGGTTCCTTTTATGGAAGGCTTTGTGCTGCTGTTATCTAAGTCGATATCAATAAATTCTAAATCCTTGTTCATTGTCAATCCTTTAAAATTATTTTTATATTAAGTATAAGACAAAATTGTGTATTAAACAAGGCAATATATTGGGAAAATATTAAAAAAATATAAAATTATTAGCAGTCGCGACAAATGAGTGCTAAAAAGTGTTGACATTTACAAAAACAGGTATTACTATATAGCTGTTGCAGCTTGAGAGTGCTAAAATAAGGTGCAGCTATATAAAATTGTGAAATAAAAAATGATGAATTCAGTATACGGAGGTTATGATAATGGCTAATACACATGGTAGTTTATCAATTAACAGTGACAATATTTTTCCTATAATCAAGAAGTGGTTATATTCAGACCATGATATTTTCTACAGAGAGCTTATCTCCAATGGTTGTGATGCAATAACGAAGCTCAAGAAGCTTGAACTCATGGGCGAGTACAGTGCACCGGAGGACAACAAGTATCAGGTTAAGGTTATTGTAAGTGCTAAGGATAAGACAATCAAGTTTATCGACAATGGTCTTGGTATGACTGCAGACGAGGTCAATGAGTACATCTGCCAGATAGCTTTCTCAGGAGCTGAGGCATTCCTTGAGAAGTACAAGGACAAGGCTAACGAGGATCAGATTATCGGACATTTCGGACTTGGTTTCTATTCGGCATTCATGGTTGCTGACCGTGTCACAATAGACACACTCTCATATCAGGAGGGAGCTAAGCCGGTTCACTGGGAGTGCGATGGCGGTACAGAGTATGATATGGAAGAGGGTAATAAGACAACAAGAGGTACTGAGATTACTCTCTATCTGTCTGAGGAGTGCAATGAGTTCGCCAATGAGTACCGTGCAAAGGAAGTTATAGAGAAGTATTGTTCCTTCATGCCTGTTGAGATATATGTTGAGAATGCGGACGCAGGTGAGCAGTACCAGACAATCAACGAGGATGAGCTTCTTGACACAGATAAGGTTGTGGAGACAATCGTTGAGGAAGCTAAGACGGAGGAGATTGAGAAGGAGGATGGAACAAAGGAGACAGTTGAGACAGTTCCGGCTTCTAAGAAGCTTAAGATTGTAAAGAGACCGGTTCCTATAAATGATACAACACCTCTTTGGACAAAGCATCCTAATGACTGCACAGAGGAGCAGTATAAGGAGTTCTACCGCAAGGTATTTAAGGACTACAAGGAGCCACTTTTCTGGATTCACCTTAACATGGACTATCCGTTTAACTTAAAGGGTATCTTATATTTCCCTAAGTTAAATACTGAGTACGATACAATAGAGGGAACAATAAAGCTTTATAACAATCAGGTGTTCATCGCTGATAACATTAAGGAGGTTATTCCTGAGTTCCTTATGCTCTTAAAGGGTGTTATCGACTGTCCTGATCTTCCTCTTAATGTATCGAGAAGTGCACTTCAGAATGATGGCTTTGTAAAGAAGATTTCCGACTATATCACCAAGAAGGTTGCCGACAAGCTCACCGGTATGTACAAGACTGAGAAGGAGAGCTATGAGAAGTACTGGGATGACATCAATCCGTTCATCAAGTACGGCTGCTTAAAGGATGACAAGTTCTATGATAAGATGAAGGATTATATCCTCTTTAAGAACCTTGATGGCAAGTATCTCACACTTCCTGAGTGCCTTGAAGAGAACAAGGAGAAGCATGAGAACACTGTATTCTATGTAAAGAATGAGACAGAGCAGGGTCAGTATATAAAGATGTTTAAGGAGGCAGGCTTAGACGCTGTTATCCTCACACACAACATTGATTCGGCATTCATCAATCATATTGAGCAGAAGAATGAGGGTGTCAGGTTCTTAAGTATTGATTCCGACCTTACAGAGACCTTTAAGGAGGAGCAGACAGAGGACGAGGCTAAGGCGCTCAAGGATAGAGAGGACAAGCTCTCAGAAGTATTTAAGAAGGCTCTTGGCAACGATAAGCTTGCTGTCAAGCTTGAAAAACTGAAGAATGAGTCGATTGCTTCAATGATTACCGTGTCCGAGGATTCAAAGCGTATGCAGGATATGATGAAGATGTACGGTATGTATGGCATGGATCCTTCAATGTTCGGACAGGAGGGACAGACACTTGTCCTCAATGCAAAGCACCCACTTGTACAGTATGTTGAGGCTAATCCGGAGGGAGAGAACACAGCAATCTTCTGTGAGCAGTTATATGATCTTGCAGAGCTTGCACACGCACCTCTTAAGCCGGAGCGCATGAGTGCATTTATCGAGAGAAGCAACAAGCTCATGGAGATTATTGCGAAGTAATAGCTATAAGGTTCAAGCTGTAAATTGCGTTATATCATAGATTGACATTATAAAAAAGATGTACTATCATCTGGTTGGTTGATAGTACATCTTTTTTAGTAATAGGACAAGGAAGAAAGGACTTATGAAAAAAGAAAATTTTGATGCTGATAATTTTAACGCAGACAGGATAAGTTCTTATTTTAAGGCTGAGTGGGGAGTTCTTACAGCGGTGACGGTGTCGGGACTTGTGTACAATCTGGGACTTCTTGCGGGTCCGTGGTTAGAGGGTCTTATGACAGGCTGCCTTGTGGACATTCTTGGCGGAAGGAAGAGCTTTAATGATATGCTCATCCTTGTGCTTGTCTACGTGGTTGTCACAGGAATAGTGCAGGGTTCAAGGTATATTAAGCGTTTTTATGTGAGACGTTTTGCGAACAATGTCAACAGAAGGATGAAGCATGTGCTGTATGGAAGCCTTGTGAGAAAGAGCAGGCAGGAGATAAATGAGGAGGGCGTTGGAAATGTCATGACCAAGGCAATCCTTGATGTAGATGACTGCGCGGAAGGTATGAGAAAGTTCACAACAGAGATTTTTGATACCGGAGTTGCGATGGCAGCCTATATGGGTATGCTTTTGTGGTATGACTGGAGACTGGCAATCATAAGTCTTGTGTTCCCTCCGATTTCTTATGTTGTTGCAGAGAAGATGAAGGTTGTGGTTCAGCGTACAGGAGCAGCGTACAAGAAGCAGTCGGGAATACTGAGCGATGCGACGCTTGACAGGGCTTCAAATGCCATAACCTACCGAGTGTTTGGATGTGAGGAGGAGAGAAGAAGCGATTATGAGAGCAGGCTGTCGGCGTATGAGAAGGCGGCTGTGAAGGCAAATATATGGAACACGATGATGACTCCGCTGTACAGGGTTATTTCTATGATAGGAGTTATTTCCATTCTGTATTTTGGCGGAAAAAATGTTCTTGGCACAGGCTGGAAGCTATGGAATATCGCGGCATTCACCACATTTTTGTCATGCTTTACCAAGCTGTCGGTGAAGTCATCAAAGGCGGCTAAGCTTTTTAACGCCGTTCATAAGGCACAGGTATCATGGAAGAGAATCAAGCCGCTTATGAAGCGTGAAGAGGAAAATGCGGAGAGCAAAGCCGGTGCCGGAAATGTGATACAGGCGGATAAAGCAGCTGTTAAGGAGCTTGAGGTGAATAAGCTTGGCTTCAGATATCCGAATATGGCAGACGATGAAAAGATATTTGAAAAAATATCCTTCAAGGCACAGCCTGGACAGATGATAGGTATAACAGGACCTGTGGCATGCGGCAAATCGACATTTGGAAAGGTATTTTTATGTGAGTACCCTTATGATGGCAGCATTAAGCTTGACGGCAGGGAGCTTTCGCAGCTTACTGATGTGGAGCGCGCGGGCATGATAGGCTATCTTGGGCATGACACGGAGTTGTTTGCGGATACTATAAAGAACAATATACTTCTTGGCGATGACAGTGACGAGAAGGAGCTTCTTGGGAAGGTGTGCTTCGATGGTGAGGTGGCAGCAATGGAAGCCGGGGTGAACACAATGGTTGGAACAGGTGGTGTAAGGCTGTCCGGCGGTCAGGCACAGAGACTGGCACTTGCAAGAACTATATGTCACGAAAGACCGGTCATAATTTTAGATGACCCATTCTCAGCTCTTGACAAGGACACGGAAAAACAGGTGTATGATAACCTGAGGAGTATGTCCGGGAATAAAATAGTATTTCTTATCTCACACAGACTGTATATGTTTCCGGAGCTGGATAAGATTATATGGCTTGAGAACGGCAGAGCGGAGGTAGGCACGCATGAAGAGCTTATGCACAGAGTGCCTGAATATGCGAAGCTTTATAATGACCAGAAGGGAGGCGGTATGGATGAAGTCTGGTGAAAATGACAGAAAAAAGGGCGGACATGTTGGAAGCATTATTTTACATACAGTAACAGGCTATGGTTTTCTTTCCGCAGGCATTTTAATTGCGGTTGTGGGCGCGGTAGTGCTGGCGCTGATTCCACCGCTTGTACTTGGAGATATAGTCGATACATTGACAACAGGAAGCACACTTCCACTTAGGATGGTTGTTTTTTATTTTATTATGCTTGCGATGACAGGTATTATGGAATCGGCAAGGGAGGGACTTCTCACCGTATTTGGACAGAAGATAACACATGCTGTGCGAAGCAGCCTCATGGAAAAGCTTATAAAGCTGTCGGCGGATGAGCTCAACAGGCAGGAACCGGGAAATCTTGTGTCAAGGTTCGTCGGTGATGTCGATACAGTTGAGAATCTGTTCACATCGGGAATCATAAGCATGTTCGCCGACGTATGCAGGATAATCAGTATTATTGTGGTTATATGGGTTAAAAATATGGGGCTTGCGATTGTGCTTTTATTGCTGCTGCCGGTGTTGTTTCTGTTTACCGGATATGTGCAGAAGAACATGCTTGCCTCACAGCTTGAAAACAGAAGGGCAGTCGGCAGGGCTTCCGGTCATGTTCCTGAGACAATCCATAATATAAGGACAATCCACTGCCTTAGGAAGGAACGGTATATGGAGGAAAAGTATGACACATATATCGGGCAGAGCTACCGAGCTATGGAGAAGACCAATTTCTATGATGCTGTATACTCACCTGTCATACTGATACTCAACGCGGTGGTTGTTGCTGTTGTAATGCTTCTGTCTGCGTCCGGGAATACGGGTGTGCTTGCGTTCTTCGGAATGTCTGCAGGTACAGCAGTTGCTGTAATCAACTATATATCAGAGATTTTCTCACCTGTGGAGAGCCTTGGAATGGAAATACAGACAATCCAGTCCGCACTCGCCGGCATAAAGAGGATAAATGAGTTCCTGGAGCTTCCTGAGAAGAACAAGTACGATGGTACTAAGAGCAGGCTTGCGGAGCGTGTTGACGGCGAAGATAAAGAAGGTAAAAATAAAGAAGAAAATATTTTCGGAAACAGCGTTGAAAATCAGGAGAAATTGAATGGACAACCAGTGGTTGAACTTAAGAATGTCACATTTGGTTATGATGAGCATGTGGTTCTCGACAATGTGAGCTTTGCAATAGGAAAGGGAGAGCAGGCCACACTTTCAGGAAGAACAGGTGCGGGAAAAAGTACAATATTCAAGCTTCTGCTTGGCTTATACGAACCGCAGAGCGGAAGCGTGCTCATCAATGGAATGCCAGCGGCAACTATTGAGGATTCCCGGAGAAGAAGAATGTTCGGCTATGTTGAACAGTCATTCCACATGGTTCCGGGGACGGTAAAAGAGCAGATAACGCTGTTTGACAAGTCGATTACGGACGAGGCTGTAAAAGCAGCTGCAAGGCTCGCGGGGCTGGATGATACGATAATGAAGCTTGGGAACGGATATGATACAATGTGCACTCCCGGATTATTCTCGCAGGGACAGTGGCAGCTTCTTTCAATCGCAAGAGCCGCAGCGGCAGAGCCGGAGCTCCTACTGCTTGATGAGATAACGGCTAATCTCGATGCCGAGACGGAAAAGACGGTTTTACAGGCATTGAAAAATGTGTCAAAGGACAGAACAGTGCTCTCAATCTCACATAGAACGATGGCTGAAACAGGACGTATTATTTCTATACAATGATGTTGGGGTCAAAATATGCCAACTTAATTTACGAGTGTATAACGTATTATATTTATGCATATCAGCTCCGTTGTACGAAGCAAGATGTTCTAAGAACTCTGATATAGGCTTTCTATACGTCCGCCACCGAAGCAGGTATACATCCTTGTATGCATTGCTTCTGAACCGGCATCCGTGCCGGTTCTGGCTGGTGTGTGAACAGAGTTCTAAGAACATCTAAGCTTCTTCCAAAAGTCGTGATATGCATAAATATAATACGTTATACATGCTAAGTTTATAGCACATGTTTTGACCCCAACATCATACAATAGAACAAATAAGTATTTGATATTTATATTGACAGATTATTTGACGCAGGAGTAAAATTATGTAAACAATAAGTTTGTGAAAACATAATATGGAGGCATGCTTATGAAGAAAATACGGACAAAGATTATTATGGCTATTCTGATGTGCTCTCTTTTGACTGCTGCGGTAATAGGAACGCTTGCAATGTATAATTCGTCCCGGATGGCGTCGGAGGATTCTAAGGAACGGGCGAGGACGGAAGGTGAACTGTATGCAGAGAGGATTAATGGTATTATTTCACAGATTGAACAGTCTGTGAACACTCTGAGTGATGCAGTCAGCAATGATTTTGACTATGAAGCTTTTGTAAAGAGTAAAAAGTATGCTGATGAGTATACTGAGCTGATTACGGATGCGGCAGTCAATTTTGCTTCGCACACGGATGGAGCGGTTACGGCATATGTACGGTACAATCCACAGTATTCCAATCCGACATCAGGAATATTCATGTCCAGAGATTCGCTGAATGATGAATTTACACTCCTTACACCAACAGATTTTTCCATGTATGATGAGGACGATTCAGCTCATGTCGGCTGGTATTATCAGCCGGTCAAAGCAGGACATGCAATGTGGATGGAACCATATCTCAATGAAAATATCAATGTATATATGATATCGTATGTAGTTCCGCTCTATGCCTCGAATGGAACCTCGATAGGTATTGTAGGAATGGATATTGATTTTTCAACTCTGACAGATGAAGTTGATGGTATCTCAATATATGATACAGGCTATGCATTTTTAACGAATGCCGATGGTGTGCTTATGCACCATAAGGATAAGCTTCAGTCACAGAATATAGCAGACTTAGATTCGTCTCTGTCAGGTATGGCGGCTTATCTGAATGATAACTCAAAGCAGGGAGAGGGATACATATACAGGTATGAGAATATCAGAAAGCAGATGTTCTATTTTAACCTTGATAATGGAATGAAGCTTGTACTCACTGCTCCGAACGCTGAGATATTTGCAGATGCAAACAGAATGGTCGGACTTATATTAGGTGCACTTGTGCTGGCACTTATGGTGTCTGCCGGAATAGGTATTTTAATAGGAAATATGATTTCAAGACCTATAAAATATGTTACGGATATCATACAGCAGACTTCAAGACTTGATTTTACACCTACGCAGATGGGTAAGAAGCTTAGGCAGCAGAAGGATGAAATCGGAGTCATGGCTAACTCAGTACATGATATGAGAAAGGTATTGAGGAGCATTATGGAGCGGCTTGACAGTGCCAATTCAACAATTGTAGAGAGTGTGACAAGACTTGATGATATAATGAAGGTTAACAGTGATCATGCCATGGACAATTCAGCAGCAACTCAGGAGCTGGCTGCAGGAATGCAGGAGACACTTGATAATACTGAGAATATCTCTAAGAATATCCAGGAGGTAAAGAAAAATTCCGGCATGATATACAAGCTTGCTGTGGATGGTGAGCAGAACTCAAAGCTTGTACAGGAGCGTGCCGTTGCGATGGAGGAGGCAAGTACTGAGTCAAGCCGCAAGGTTGATGAGGTATATTCTAAGATTAAGGATAGGACTAATGAGGCTGTTGAACAGTCGAAGGCGGTCAAGCGGATCAATGAACTGACAAATGACATAAAGGATATTTCATCACAGACCAATCTTTTAGCACTCAATGCCAGCATAGAGGCTGCAAGGGCAGGTGATGCGGGAAGGGGCTTTGCAGTGGTTGCGTCTGAGATAGGAACACTTGCAGCACAGACACTTCACAGCGTTGACAATATCAATGAGATTGTCGGTGAGGTTAATTTAGCGGTTAACAATCTTACAGAATGTATATCCACCATAATGGACTTTATGGAAAATACGGTTGTCGGAGATTATGCGAGCTTTAAGAAGGCCGGTGCCGAATACAGGCAGGATGCAGGAGAGTTTAAGTCCGTTATGGGCAGCACGAAGGAAGCAATGCAGAAGCTGGAGGAGCTTATTGAGCAGATATCCGGTGCCTCCACGGGAATTAACAATATGATGGCGCAGTCCTCTGCCGGAATTAATGATATAGCCGAAAAATCCGGTGAGACACAGGAGATTACTGCGGAAGGGTACGAAAAACTCAAGGAGTGCAGACAGTCAATTGAAGAACTCAGAAGTATTGTCAAACAGTTTCATCTTGGGTAATATAGAATTAAAATTTCAAATCAAAAAAAGCTGTAATGATAGACATACTATAATGTCCTTCATTACAGGCTTATAGTAAATGCCGGAGTGTATGATTTTTCAATCACACTCCGGTATTTTTATTTTAATGCACACCGGTGGAACCAAATCCGCCCTCGCCGCGAACAGTATCGGAGAGTTCGTCAGTCTCCTCAAAGTCCGGTGTGAGAAAAGGTGTGATGACAAGCTGTACTATTCTTTCGCCCGGCTCAATTGAGGCAGGCATGTCTGAGTGATTGTGCATTGCCACCATAAATTCGCCTCGGTAGTCCGGGTCGACCACGCCTACCTTATTGGCAGGTGCAAGACCACGCCTGGAGGCAATTCCGCTTCTTGGATATATAAGCCCTGCATATCCGGCAGGAATCTCCATCGCCAGACCTGTTCCAATCATAACGGTCTCATGCGGTGCGATGACAACGGGTGAATCGATGCATGCATATAAGTCTGAACCGGCAGCGTATTCTGTGCCGCGTGTTGGCATAACGGCACCTTCTTTAAGTTTTTTAACTTTAATCTGAATGTTGTTCATAGGAACCTCGTTTCGTTTTTATAACCTGATTTTACACTATCAATTGAGTAATACAGTATTATTATAATTGAACAATCGGAAAAGGGAAAGTGGAAAATGAAAAGAAATGAAAAGAAAATATATAAAAATTTTAAAAAGTACTTGCAATTTGAAAACACATGTGATATTATACATTCTGTTGTGACGCAAGAGCGATTACAACGAACTACATACTAAGCAGTCGTGGCGGAATTGGCATACGCGCTAGACTAAGGATCTAGTCCATATTGCTTGGGTGCGGGTTCAAGTCCCGCCGACTGCACTTGTGTTTACAGCCTCATATACTTTTAAAGTATATGAGGCTGTATTTGTTTTATGATAGATTGAGCAAGCTGGGTAGAGACAAAAATGCACCTGCAAAACCGATATGTAACATACTCACTGATTTACGCAGCAAAGTCACTGCTGTAAAGTCTGTTCAGTTAAGAGTGTACATATCGTGTCGCAGGTGCATTTTTTAATCTTCGCTCCAGAGCACAATGCTTCCGCTGGAGAGCGTCTTTTTCATATCGATTATCCGCTGGTTTTCCGAACCCTTGAATTGCAGATTCAGGTTTTTCTGCTCCTCTATGAATGGACCATCGACAAGCACATCTATATAGCTGAGAATCTCCCTGGTGTGGGGAAGGGTGTCGACCATCTTTCCCATAATATCGGTGTCAAGAAGGTAGCCTGTGTAAAGCCAGATATCCTTATTGGTATAGTGCTCCTTAATCTGACGCATGGTATTAAGAACCGCCTCCTGATTTGATGGTGCCATAGGCTCTCCGCCAAGGAAGGTGATTCCTTTTATATAGTCCGGTTTTAGAAGTTCCAATATGTGATTGATGGTTTCATGCGTGTAAGGCTTACCATATGTGAAGTCCCAAGTTACTTCATTGAAGCATCCCTTGCAGTGGTGTGGACATCCACTGACAAAGAGGGAGATTCTTACGCCGGGACCGTTGGCTATATCTACATTTTTGATTTCTGCGTAGTTCATGTTTCTCCTTTCCGGGATAGCTGTGTTTCTGATAGTCGTCAATCATGGATTTACTAGAAGCCCAGTACATTCATACGGCTGTAGTGTGCAGCCTCCTCGTCGGTGAGCTTATGAACCCATGGTGCACGTTCGCCCTTTGCCCCTTCGCCTGTGCTGTTGTATTCAGCCCAGTATGCCGTTTCGTGTGTGGCTTCCTTGTTCCAGTCATGGAAGCCTTCGTGTCTTATGTGGGCATCCATCTCACAGTTTAAAAAGACTGCCTTTGCGTAGTTGCGCCACGGACGTCCGAGGTATACGGAGTTGGCAGGGCAGTTGCTTGTGAAATGACAGCCCTCAAATACATAGCCGTATTCCTGCCCCTCAGGGGTCGATGGGGCGGTCACATAGCCGTTAATTTCCTCGCCGCGGTTGTTGGAGAAGATTTCGCAGTTCTCAAAGTATGCCGTGGCACTTCCGAATATAAAATCTACATCACCGCGTATAAAGCAGTCCTTGTAATACTGCCTTCCGTTGACTCTTGGAGCGAACTGCTTAGGACCGATGAAGCCGCCCGGCTTAAGCTCCTTAGGTGGGAGAGGACCTGTAAATATGGTGTCCTGGCAGCCTAGAAAGCAGCAGTTGATATACTTTACCATGTCACCCTCTGAGTAGATGGCAAGCGCCTGTCCGACATCCCTTCCATCGCCGGAAGCATTTTCAAAGGTTATATTTTCCGCTGTGAAATCGTTGGCATCGACAAAGACACTGTAGCTTCTGAAGGTACCGCGCTTGGTACCGTCCTCCATGAGCATGAGCGCATAGAGACTGTGCGTTATACAGGTGGTGTCCGGATCCTCACCGACGAGAGTTACATGCGGACGGATTATCTCAAGCCTTTCATAGTATTCGCCCGGTGCCAGCTCAATTCTTACAGGTATATTGTCATTGACAGCCTCAACTGAGTCGAGAGCATCATTGATGGTTGTAAAATCACCCTTTCCGGATGGGTCAACCTTGATTGTGATAGTATCCATATAAATCCTCATTTCTGAATAGTAGTTATTTTTATTTTTATTGACTAATCAAAATAATTATATTACATTTATTGTATATGTTCAAGTGTGAAACAGATGAGAACAGGAGGATAGCATGGACACAGTGAAACGTGCCACGGGTTGCAATATAACGGCGAGGCAGTTAGAAAAGGGTAAGAAGGAATATGATGTAAGGGATTATGGCGCAGGTCCTGAGGAGCCTCCCGCCGCGAATACCGGAGCGATTAACAGGGCGATAGAGGAAGCTTCTGTGAACGGAGGAACTGTTGTTTTTCCGGAGGGAGAATACAGGACATACACGATAAGGCTTAAGAGTAATGTCAATATCTGTATCCGCAGGGGAGCGGTAATACGCGCGGCAAGGAGTGAGATACATACAAGCCATGAGAATTGTGAAGGCGAGGGCGGTAATTATGATGAGCCGGAGGTTCGCAGGTATGCAGGGCTTCAGGATCATGGACACACATATTTTGCCAATAGCCTTATATATGGAGAGAAGCTTTCCAATGTGATGATATGCGGCGAAGGACTTATCGACGGAAGCTATGAGGATGAATATGGATATACAAGGTACGCTCTTTCAGGGGAGGATCCTGAAGGCGGATTGTACCGCAATGAAAATGGACATAATGGGACATGGTATGGTAACAAGGGGATTGCCCTTGTTAACTGTAGGAATGTTGTGCTCAAGGATTTTTCGATAGTGGACGCAGGACATTTTGCCATTATCTGTGAGGGCGTGGAGAACATGCTTGTGGATGGGATACTTGTGGACACTATAAGGGATGCTTTCAATATAGACTGCTGCCGTGATGTAACCGTGGTCCATTCAAAATTCAATTCGCTTACCGATGATGCCATCGTAATGAAGGCTTCGTATGGGGCGGGAGAGCTTAAGCCACTGTATAATGTATATATAGAGGACTGCGATGTGACAGGATATGACGCCGGGAGTGTATATCATGGCAGATATACCTGTGACAAGGTAGTGGCAACGGATAAATGCGGTCCGACCGCACGGGTGAAGTTAGGAACGGAATCAACCTGTGGCTATGAGCTTGTGACGGTTAAGAATGTGCGTTTCAGACGTTCACGCGGGTTCGCACTTGAAGCGGTTGATACATCGGCTCTGACTGATATTGTGTTTACGGATTGTACAATGGAGAATGTGAGCAGTTCGCCAATCTATATAAGAATTGGGGACAGAGGAAGATTTCCTGTTACCGGAAACAGTGATGAGGAGCTTATCAACGCTGATAATAATGTAAGGATAGATAATACGGAATGGGTGCTGCCGGATAAGGAAGGATATGCCGCTTATCCGGCCATGAGATATGTTCCGTCATACAACTATACCAGAAAGGTAACTGTCGACGGACATTCTTACTTTAATATTGTGGATGAGAAGAAGCCGGTGAGACTTAATCCTGCCAATTATTATGAGAAGGACGGAAAATATTATGAATACTCTTATAATAATCAGAGCAGAGGCTATGAGCCTGATTTTTCAAGGGAGATAGATAAGAAAAGCTTATGTCTTTATGGCAATGCGGTCGGAAATAAGAATATTGCCTCAATTAGAAATATCGAGATAAGCAATATCACTGTCAGGGACGCAGATCCGAGGTATCCAATCATTATCATGGGTGTGGACAGCAGCCATGTAAAGAATGTAAGCATCAAGAATATAGATGTTGAGTACCGCGGCGGTATTCTTATGGAACATGCAGTGGAGCAGAGGCAGCTCAACACCGCGTGGGAGTATTCGCAGCTAGGCTCTAAGCCGTCGGTACAGGTTCTGCCATGGCTTGTAAATGACTTTTTCCTAAAAAATGAGGGTCTGCTTCCAAGAATGAGCTGGGATGCAGACAGGAAATGCTTTGCTGCGTCGCCTTTCAACGTGCCGGAGCTTGCCAACGTATATCCTGAACCGAGCAACTGGGGAATACTTCCCGCATATGGACTGTATGCGCGCCATGTTGATGGACTTGAGCTTGAAAATATTAAGCTTGGATATATTGTTGAGGATGAGAGACCGGCGGTTGTCTTTGATGATGTACACGATGGTCTTTTAAAGAATTGTGAGCTTATGGCATGCGAGGATTCGGCGCATATTGTTCTGGTGGATAACAGCTGTAAAAGACCGACCGGTTTTGAATATGTACCGGATTATCCATATCATGCGACGGACAATGCGGTTACGATTATTCCGGGACATGACAGGGAGAACTACCGGGTCGATAAGGTGCTTGTCGATGCGCCTGCACCGGGAACACCGCGGGACAGTCTCTATGCTTATCCGACGGCGGCTGTCAAGGATGATACAGAGTGCGGCTATACATTCGAGGTGCCGACAGAGGAATATGGGCTTTTGCAGACTGTCCACAGACCTTATTTTGTACCGGTGGAGGATATACATGTCACGGCCGGAAAGCTGGTATGTTTTGATGTCATGGTGAGAAATCCGTTTACGGATGGCATAGATATGGCTGCAGAACAGTTTATGTCTGAGGCGGATGATGGCGCAGAGTATGTGGTCGAGTGTGAATCGGGCACTATCCTTATGCAGGCGGAGGGGCTTCCTTATGGAGCAGATTTTGATACGTTAAGTGGTAATTTTATCTGGACTCCTGAGAAGGAAGGAGAATATAAGATTACATTTACGGCGGATGATGGTGTAATACCTATCTCCATGTCGGTTAATATAATTGTTGGAGATGAATAGTAAGTGATGAAGCTTGAAGGTGAAGCCTTCAGGCTATTTATTGGTGGCAGTACTGCAGGCAATGCCTGCAGTATGCAGGGAGTGTAAAATATGGTTTTAGCATGTAACAATATATCGAAGTCCTTCGGTATAGATGAGATTATAAAAAATGCATCTTTTCATATAGAAGAGCGTGAAAAGGCGGCTATAGTAGGTATCAATGGTGCGGGAAAGACAACTCTTTTGCGCATTATCATGGGAGAGTATCAGGCGGACAGCGGTGAAGTCATAATAGCTAAGGACAGAACGATAGGCTATCTTGCACAGCACCAGAAGCTTTCCGGTGATAATACAATATATGATGAGCTGCTGAGCGTGAAAAAGGATATCATAGAGCTTGAACAGAAGATACGTCGGCTTGAGCTTGAGATGCACAGCAAAGAAGGCGTTGAGCTTGAGACTGTAATGGAGGCTTATTCTAAGAGCACGCACCAGTTCGAGCTTCAGAACGGATATGCTTACAAGAGTGAGGTCGTAGGAGTACTCAAGGGGCTTGGCTTTGATGAGAGTGATTTTGAAAAAAAGATGAATACTCTTTCGGGCGGGCAGAAGACAAGGGTTGCGCTTGGACGATTACTGCTGTCGAAGCCGGACATAATTATGCTTGATGAGCCTACGAATCATCTTGATATGAATTCAATAGCATGGCTTGAAAATTATCTTGTGAATTATGATGGAAGTGTTATTATAGTTGCACATGACCGTTATTTCCTTGACAAGGTGGTAACTAAGGTTATTGAGGTGGAGAGAGGTATTGTCAGTGTATTTTCAGGAAATTATTCCGACTATGCGGCAAAGAAAAAGCAGCTTATGGATGCAAAGCTTAAGGAATATTATAATCAGCAGCGTGATATAAAGCATCAGGAGGAGGTTATTGCCAAGCTTAAGTCCTTTAACAGGGAGAAGTCAATAAAGCGTGCCGAGAGCCGTGAAAAGCTGCTTGATAAGATTGAGGTTATAGATAAGCCTATTACCGAGCAGGAGACAATGCATTTTAAATTAGAGCCTGCAAAGGAGAGCGGAAATGATGTCCTGAGTGTAGAAGGACTTTCAAAGGCGTTTGGCGGGAACAGGCTTTTTGATAATGTGAGCTTTGAGATAAAAAAAGGTGAGAAGGTTGCACTGATTGGAAATAACGGAACAGGCAAGACCACCATCCTTAAGATAATAAATCACATAATTGATGCGGATGCAGGCAAGGTTAAGCTTGGGGCGAATGTCGAGATAGGCTATTATGATCAGGAGCACAATGTGCTTCACATGGACAAGACGGCATTTGATGAAATCGGCGATGCATATCCTGATATGACCAACACGCAGATAAGGAATATGCTGGCATGCTTCTTATTTACGGGTGATGACGTCTTTAAGAAGATATCGGATTTAAGCGGTGGAGAGAGAGGAAGAGTTTCCCTCGCAAAGCTTATGCTGTCAAATGCCAATTTCCTTATACTTGATGAGCCGACGAACCATCTTGATATTATGTCGAAGGAGATTCTTGAGTCGGCGCTTAACAGATATACGGGAACAGTGCTATACGTATCGCATGATAGATATTTTATTAACAAGACTGCGAGCAGAATTATGGAGCTTTCCGCAAATACGGTGACCAACTACATCGGAAACTATGATTATTATCTTGAGAAGAGGGACATACTTGCACCTAAGGAGGTTAAGCAGGTAAGCAGTGAAAAGAACACCGCCGTGAAGGATGACTGGAAGGCACAGAAGGAAGAACAGGCAAAATTAAGAAAAAGGCAGAATGATATAGCGAAGATAGAAAAGAGTATTGAGCAGTTAGAGAAAGATAATTCCGAGCTGGATGAACAGCTTGCACTTCCTGAGGTGTATTCAGATGTAAAGCAGCTTATGAAATTGAATGAGAAAAAGCAGGAGATAGAGAAAAAGCTGGAAAAATTATATGAGGATTGGGAAACACTTTCTGCTGATGAATAACCGGCTAAGTAATTTATACGATTTTAATTGACTTTTTTTTAACAAGCGAATATAATAGATTACGTTAAATGTTTTAATGTTAATATATATTATATGAGGTGTTCCAATGAACGAAAGAGAGATTTCTACCGCCGTTATAAGGCGTCTCCCTCGATATTATAGATATTTGGAGGAACTTATCGACAGCGGTGTTGAGCGTATATCCTCTAACGAGCTGAGTGAGAGAATGAAGGTTACGGCATCGCAGATTCGTCAGGATCTTAACAATTTTGGCGGATTTGGGCAGCAGGGCTATGGTTACAATGTGAAGTATCTCCATGCAGAGATTGCAAAGATACTTGGCATAGACAAGAAGCATAATATGATTATCATAGGTGCGGGTAATCTCGGTCAGGCGATTGCTAACTATTCTGCGTTTGAGAAGAGAGGCTTTGTTGTAAAGGGAATATTTGATATCAATCCGAAGCTTGTCGGAATGACGGTACGCGGTATAGAGGTTATGAACCTTGAGGATCTGCCGGAGTTTGTCAAGAAGGAGAATATTGATATCGCTGCACTTACAATTCCAAAGACAAGCGCAACTGAGGTTGCGGCGGAGGCTGCTGCGGCCGGAGTTAAGGCAATATGGAATTTTGCACATACCGATCTGGCACTCAATGATGACGTTGTTGTCGAGAATGTACATTTGTCGGAGAGCCTTATGCAGCTGTCATACAGATTGGCACGCAAGGAAAAGTAATCAGGGATATTTTAGTATCCGAAGATAGGAAATGAAATGGCGGACTGTGCGTTGCATGGTCTGCTTTTTTGTGTTGCGGACAGTATCCCATTTGTGGTAATATCAGATTAATATTTAAGATGAAGCGGACAGGAAAAGCTAGAGGGATGTCTGCTTTAATTATGAAGAGGACGGCTTATTATGGGCAGGTTTGGTAAAACAGAACAGAAAAAAGAACAGATGACACCACAGGAGATGCGTATATGGGAGCTTTTAAAGAAGAAGAATATTCCGATAGCATGCTTGGATGAGAGGTGGCTGCGGTTGTTTCCGGACAGCGAAAAGACTCCGCTGATAAAGAAGCTTGAGCATGAACTTAAGGAGCTTTTAAAGAGACAGGGAAAGGTCAATACCGACCTTAAGGATATAAGGGTGGTGCGCGATAAGCTCACACAGAGTGTGCTTGACACGGCGGAGGATACCTCAATTCCTGAGAATAAGCGTCTTAAGAAGCAGGCGGCAAGCCAGAGGCTTATAGTCGAGGCGAGACAGAAGCAGGATAATCTTGAGCTTGAGCTTGATGAGCTTCCCGACAAGATAAAGGAAGCCAACAGCGCATTGATTTTTGAGAGTGTGAGGGTATGCTATCAGAGAATCAATCAGAATAAGCAGGATATAGATATGCTTGAGCAGTGGATTGAACAGATGAGAGAGAAGCTCAAAGAAAGAGTTGTGTTAAAGCAGGATAAAGAGATAACGAATGAGGAAATCTATACATATCTGCATGGAATGTTAGGAGCGGGAGTGATGGAGGCGTTCGATGAAAAGAGCAATTGACGGAATATTGGCAAAGAGAATAGACAGTTATTCTATAGAAAATGGTATGCCGTCGCTTGTGCTTATGGAGCGTGCAGCGATGAAAACGGCAGAATATACTGCTGAGCTTATGGGGACAGGGGGCACAGCGTGTGCCCTTTTTGTCTGTTCCATGGGAAATAATGGAGCGGATGGTCTTGCCGCTGCCAGAATGTTAGCCATGGATGGAAAAGAATGTCATGTACTTTTAATCGGAAATTCAGAGCATGCCACACCGGAATTTAATGTCCAGCTCAGGCTGGTAAAGCATTTGGGTATTCCGGTATATTTTTTTGACGAGGACATACACGGAAAATTTTTTGATGAATATACTGTAATTGTGGATGCTCTGTTCGGCATCGGACTTTCAAGGGATATCGAAGGTGCATACACAAGAGTGGTAGAGCTTATCAATACATCGGGTAAAAAAGTAGTGAGCGTTGATATTCCGTCGGGAATCAATTCAGCCAACGGACAGGTGATGGGTGCTGCTGTACACGCTGATATTACGGTCGCATTCGGATATGCCAAGCTTGGAGAGCTGCTTTACCCGGGGAAAAGCTTCACAGGTGAATTATATGTTGAGAACATAGGATTTCTTCCGTTTGATTTTGCCGAATATGTAAAAAAGCAGGGCACAGGTGTGAGTGCTTTATATTTTGAGAGCAGTACGGATTTTGGAAAATATATCCTGAAACGCCCTGCAAGAAGCAATAAGGGAAATTACGGAAAACCGCTTATAATAGCCGGCTCTAAGGATATGACAGGTGCGGCTTTTATGTCGGGGCTTGCGGCATACAGGACAGGCGCAGGTGTTGTTACGGTGCTCACGCATGAATCGGCGGACGCTTATCTTAAATCGATGCTTCCGGAGGCTATAGTAAAGAGCTATGGCGAAGAGCCGGAGGCGGTTTTGGAGAGTGCGCTTAAGGCTGCGAGCGTTGTTGTCATCGGACCGGGAATGTCGGTTAATGAATTGTCCAAAAGAGTTACAGCCTATGTGCTTTCACATGCAGAGGTTCCGGTTATTGCTGATGCAGATGCTCTTAATATTATATCGGAGAACACTGATGAATGGCTGGCAGGTAAATGGACAGGAGGCAGGGCTTTTCCGCTTGTTATCACACCTCATGTGGGTGAGATGAGCAGGCTGACCGGAGACAGCATCAAGGAAATAGCAGCAGATATACGGCATTATGCACTTGAATTTGCAAAGCGATATGGAGTATACTGTGTGCTTAAGGATGCAGTGAGTGTTGTGGCTTCGCCTGACGGCGAGGTGTTTTTAACTACCTGTGGAAACCCGGGAATGGCTACGGCAGGTGCGGGCGATGTACTTACAGGTATTCTTGCAGCCGTTAATGCGTGGGTGCAGGACAGCTTTTTTGATAGAATTGCTGTCGGAGTGCAGCTTCATGCAATGGCAGGTGATGCGGCGGCGGGCAGACTTGGAGAACATTCGGTCATGGCGCGGGACATTATTGACTCGATACCTGAACTGCTTAAGTGAGCAGGCGTTGACATGAATTGGAGGCATAATTTATAATGGATTTAGATAGTTTTACAGGCGGGTATAACCGGGCATATGCTGTTGTGAATATTGAGGCGGTACGCAGAAATATTTTAAAAAGCAGGGAATTTCTGCCTGAAAATACGGGGATAATAGCGGTTATCAAGACGGATGCGTATGGTCATGGGGCAGCTAAGGTGGCGGATGCGGTGAAGGATATCACAGCAGGATTTGCCGTGGCAACAATAGATGAAGCCGTTGAACTGCGTGAAGCCGGAATTACCTCACATATAATTGTTCTTGGATATATTTCACCGAGGGAATATGCGGCAGCGATTGAACATGATATAATTTTGTCAATGTTTGATTATAAGCAGGCCTGTGCTCTCTCGGAGCTTGCGGGAACAATGGGGAAATGCGGCAGATGTCATATAAAGATAGACACAGGAATGAACAGGATTGGTCTGCCGGCAAAGCACCCTGATGACATCATTCCTACAGTGGATGAGATAGAAAGGATAAAGACTCTTCCCAATCTTATATGTGATGGTATTTTCATGCATTTTGCTACGGCGGATGAGGCAGATAAGACCAAGGCAAAGAAGCAGTATGACAATTTCTGCCTTGTTCTTGATGAGCTTAAGAAGAGAAATATAGATTTTACATATAGACATTGTTCCAATTCGGCGGCAATCATTGATATGCCTGAGTGCACCTTCGAGTGGGTGCGTCAGGGAATCACATTGTATGGGTTAAGACCGTCGGATGAGCTTGTACATAATATTGAACTGTACCCTGCTATGGAGCTTAAAAGCCATGTTGTGCATATAAAGACAATACAGCAAGGGGATGAGGTAAGCTATGGAGGAGTATATGTGGCGGACTCACCGAGGCGTATAGCAACGGTTTCAATAGGATATGGTGACGGCTATCCTAGACAACTCTCCGATAAGGGCTATGTACTTATAAGAGGCATTAAGGCTCCGATTGTCGGCAGGGTGTGCATGGATCAGCTGATGGTTGATATTACCGACATTCCGGATGTGGAGCTTGAGGACGTGGTGACACTGTTCGGACATGATGGGGATGCTGTGATTACGGTTGATGAGCTGGCAGACCTGTGTGGACGGTTTAACTATGAATTTGTATGTGATATAAATAAAAGGGTTAAGAGGATATATATTTAAAAAGAGAATTTTTATTGAATACACTTCCGCAAAATATGGAAATACTTATTGTGTAGTGCTGATGAATTATTGAAAATAGGCAATACAGGACGGAGTGTATAATATGATAATTAGACGAGGGGATATATATTATGCTGATTTAAGACCTGTTATCGGTTCGGAGCAGGGAGGGATAAGGCCTGTGCTTATAATACAGAATGACACCGGGAATAAGCATAGCCCGACTGTAATATGTGCGGCCATAACCAGCCAGATGCATAAATCCAAGCTGCCGACACATGTGGAGATAGATTCCTCGAGATACGATATAATCAAGGATTCGGTTATCCTGTTAGAACAGCTCAGGACGATAGACAAAAAGAGACTGAAGGATAAGGTATGCCATCTTGACAGCGAGATAATAAAGAAGGTAAATCAGGCACTTTTAGTAAGCCTTGAGCTTGATACATAGGCTACAAACCGGAAAAAAGTCAAAAAAGAGCAAAATACATTCAAAAAATAGTTGAAATATGTTTTAAGATATATTAAAATGAACAGAAGATTGATTATTCCAAGGAGGTATACCTATATATGGTAACAGCAGGCGATTTTAGAAACGGCATGACAATACAGATGGACGGTTCAATCTGGCAGGTAATCGAGTTCCAGCATGTTAAGCCAGGTAAGGGATCACCATTCGTTAGAACTAAGCTTAAGAATATTATCAATGGCGGTGTTGTTGAGAATTCATACAACCCTACTGCTAAGTTTGATTTAGCTCATATTGATAAGTCTGAGTATCAGTATCTTTACGCTGATGATGATTTCTATCATTTCATGAATACAGAGAACTATGAACAGATTCAGCTCACTAAGGAGACAGTCGGTGATTCTCTTAAGTTCGTTAAGGAGAACGAGATGGTTAAGCTTCTCTCTCATAACGGAGATGTATTCGCTATCGAGCCACCTCTTTTCGTTGAGCTTGTGATCACAGAGTCCGAGCCGGGCGTTAAGGGTAACACTGCTACAGGCGCTACTAAGCCGGCTATCGTTGAGACAGGTGCTAAGGTTATGGTTCCTCTCTTCGTTGAGCAGGGTGAGAAGATTAAGATTGATACACGTACAGGTGAGTATCTTTCAAGAGCATAATCCTGACAGATTGTTATGCGGAAGAAGATTTAGTATATCTTCTTTCGTATGACAATAATGTTTTCTTAATTACAACTCTTTATTTAGTTTTAATTTTCATTTTGATTCTTTTTATTCCCAATATTAGTTTAACAGCTACATATTTTAATTGATATATTTTGCAGGATACAGCGGATAAAATTACTCCGGTGTTGAACATTGCTTTTAGCGGAATAACCTTTGATTGCCTGTCAAAGTTTATTTATAGAAAGGAAATTGAATATGAATTATCAGGATTTTTTAAACGCAGTGGTGGATTGCGTAAAGAAAATAGTCGGAAAGGAGGCTGAGGTTTTTATTCACCGCGTAACTAAGAATAATGGAATAGTTTTAGATGGGATTGTGATAATGACAAGGCATAGTAACTTTTCACCTACTATATATCTTAATGCATATTATACGATGTATTTGTCGGGATGTGAGGTGGATGAGATAGCCGGAAAGGTCTATAAAATATACGTTGATAACTGCCAGACAGTGAGTATTCCGTCGGATTTTTTTGAGGATTTTCACAGTCTTGAGAAGAATATAGCGTTCAGGCTTGTGAATTGCGATAAAAATAAGGAGCTATTGGAAAAAATACCACATAGATGTTTTCTCAATCTTGCTATAGTGTATTTTGCAGTGATAGATAATGTCGATAACGGCAGGGGAATTGTGACGATATACAATAACCATTTAGAGCATTGGAAGGTTGGTGAGGAGTTACTTTATAAGCTTGCAATGAAAAATACACCGGTACTTTATCCGGCAGAGCTGAAACCGATGAATCAGGTGGTTTCGGATATGATTCTTAAAGAGGACAGGGATATAGATGTAGATACACTTATTGCCCATGTGGACAGCATGAATGAACAGTTCCCGATGTATGTGCTGACAAATACATATAGGAGTTATGGCGCCTCCTGTATGTTGTATGATGGTCTTATGAGAAAGCTGGCATTGCGCATGAACACGGATTTTTATATTATTCCAAGCAGCGTTCACGAGCTTATACTTATTCCTGTGGCTGAGGATATAACAAGGGACGACCTTGACGATATGATAAAATCCATAAACAGTACGGAAATTTCAAAGGAAGAGGTGCTCTCAGATACCTCTTATATTTATACAAGGGAGAATGGTTTTGAATAAATTTACAGAAAGCATAACTTGATTTTAGCAAATAAAAAAATGCACCTGGAGGGAATCGAACCCACGACAACCCGGCTCCGGAAACCGGTGCTCTATCCACTGAGCTACAAGTGCATGCGAAAACGCTATTTATTATTCTATACTATAATTGTATATTTTGCAAGCGTAAATATTAATGCATTTTATTTTGCGGGTGTGGTCGGCACGGATGCTGCGATATTTATTGCAGATGTATAGATATAAAAGTTATTGCTTTTTTTGGATAAAATTGTTAAAATCATATATTATGTTGCTTTTTTTCTCGGAGGTTATCGTGTATAGAAGAATTTTTGCGTTGTGTTTTTCGTGCATAATTTGTCTTTTAAGCGGATGCTCGGCAAAAAGTTCTGCTGCTGAACAGATGACGGATGTTGTTGTGATACAGAACAAGAGTATTGAAGCAGAATTGCAGAATGCCAATGCGCCAGAGTCAGCAGCCGGCATAAATGCGGTTACATTTGTGGAGGACATGAATTATGACGTCAAGAATTTCATAAGACAATTTTATGATTACCTTGCGAATGGAGAGTACGATCTTGCCATGTATATGACTAACGACAGCTCTAATCTTGAAAGGGACAGCTTCATGGAGCTGAGTGGGTATATTGATTCGGTTAAATCTCTTACCTGCTATATGATGGACGGTATGGCTGAAGGAAGTTATATCGTTGTCGCTAAATGTGGTGTGCTTACTACGCTTGGTGCGCAGGTTATAACCATGCTGAACGCATTTTATGTCTGCACCAATGAGAGCGGGACATACTATATATGCGGCAGCAGTGTCGGAGATGAGGTGAGAAGCTACAACTCGATTATGCTCTCCGACCAGATAATAGAGGATGTGGAGAAACAGGTACGGCTTTCAAATAATGCAGCAGAAATTACTCAGCCTAATCTTAAGGATTTAGAGGGTATAGTGATATTTGATGATGTGACAAGATTTTTATATGAGAAGCAGCCGGACGAATAATGGGTATTTTATCGGCGCAGGATATTATCCTGCGCCGATGTTATGTGTGAATCAGCAGAATGGAGGATTTATGAGGCTCAATAAGTATATAAGTGATTCGGGATATTGCTCAAGACGTGAGGCGGACAGGCTCATTGATGCAGGAAAGGTATGTGTTAACGGAGTTACTGCCACTATGGGGCTGCAGGTTGAGGATGGCGATAACGTGGAGATTTATGGCAAGGCTATAAAGGCTCCCGGTGCAGTTAAGAAGGTTATATATGCATTTTATAAGCCGGAGGGTGTAGTGACAACAATGGCGGATGAACCGGACAGTCTTGCCGTATATCTTAAGAACCTTGGAATTGATAAGAGGGTATTTCCTATAGGCAGGCTTGATAAGGACTCCTGTGGACTTCTGCTTCTCACCAATGATGGTGAACTTATGAATAATATACTTAAAACTTCAAATAATCATCAGAAGGAATATGTTGTAAAGGTCAATAAGGATGTGACAGACGATTTTCTAAAGAAGATGGGTGCAGGTGTTGAGATAACAGATGGAAACACTGGTAAAAAGGTCATAACAAGAAAGTGTGTTGTGAGAAAAAACGGAAAAAAGACCTTTACCATAGTGCTTCGGCAGGGACTTAACAGACAGATAAGACGAATGTGTGGAGCGTTCGGCTATGAAGTTCTGTCATTAAAAAGAATAAGAATAATGAACATAAATATAAATGGAATTAAAGAGGGCGAAATAAGACCGCTCACCATGGAGGAGACGGTCAAGCTTAGAAGCCTTTGCGGGATGGGAGAGCGGAATAATGGATAAGACAAAGAGAATAAAAGAGCTTATTGGCATATTGAACGAAGCAGGCAGGAGCTATTATGCGGGTGACAAAGAAATAATGACCAACTATGAGTATGATGCGCTCTATGATGAGCTTGCAGCACTTGAAGCGGAGACGGGCATAGTCATGTCGGACAGCCCGACCCAGCATGTAGGTTATGAGACGGTGAGTGAGCTTCCAAAGGAGGAGCATGCGGCACCTATGCTAAGTCTTGACAAGACGAAGTCCGTTGACGCGCTTGCTGCATTTGCGGGCACTCATAAGTGCCTTCTCTCATGGAAGCTTGACGGTCTGACCGTAGTTCTTACCTATGAACATGGGGAACTTATCAAGGCTGTCACGCGTGGTAATGGATATATAGGTGAGGTCATAACGGCAAATGCAAGAACCTTTAAGAACCTTCCGACAAAGATTTCGTATCAGGGAAGACTTGTCATAAGAGGAGAGGCGATAATCACCTACTCTGATTTTGAGAGAATAAATGCACTGATTACCAATGACGGTGAGAAATACAAGAACCCTAGAAATCTGTGCAGCGGCTCTGTAAGGCAGCTTAACAGCGAGATAACCGCTAAGAGAAATGTAAGGCTTAAGGCATTTGCACTCATATCCGCGGTCAATCCCGAGACTAATGAGCCGGATGTGGATTTTGGTAATTCCAAGGAGGGGCAGTTTAACTGGCTCAAAAGCCAGGGCTTCGATACAGTGGATTTCCGTGTTGTGGATGAAAGCAACATGGCTGAGGCAGTTGGGCATTTTGCGAAGGAGGTCGAGAAGAATGATTTTCCTTCGGACGGACTGGTGCTCACCTATGATGATATAGCTTATGGCGAGAGCCTTGGGCGTACAGCCAAGTTTCCGCGGCATTCAATAGCCTTCAAGTGGAAGGATGATCTGGTCGACACAAAGCTTCTTGAGATAGAGTGGAGCGCATCACGAACAGGGCTTATCAATCCTGTAGCAATATTTGAACCGGTGGAGATAGAAGGGACAACAGTCTCAAGGGCTAGTGTACACAATGTGAGTATATTAAGAGCATTAGGTCTTGGACTTGGAGATATAATATCTGTCTATAAAGCTAACATGATAATTCCGCAGATTGCAAAGGTTGTGAAAAAGGCTGAGGGCGCTGATAAGTTAGATGACGGTGAGGCTGTGATACCGGATACCTGCCCTGTATGCGGCGGAAGGACAGAGCTGAGAAGCCAGAATGATGCTCTTAGTCTCTACTGTACCAATCCTGAATGTCAGGCAAAGCAGGTGAAGAGCTTCGAGCTTCTTGTCTCAAGAGATGCCCTCAATATTGACGGAATATCCGAAGCAACCCTTGAAAAGTTCATAGATGATGGTATGATTAGAACGTATGCCGACATATATCACCTTGAACGCTATAGGGAGCGTATTTGTACCATGGAAGGATTTGGAGAAAAATCCTTTGACAATATGATGAACTCCATAGAAAAATCGCGCGATGTGCAGATAAGCAGATTTATCTATGCGCTTGGCATTCCGGGTGTAGGTGTGGCGAATGCAAAGCTTATATGCAGGCATTTCGACAGTAAGCTTGATGATATTATTTCAGCGGATGAGAATGAGCTTATGCAGATTGACGGTATCGGAGCTGTCATCGCCGGAGATATAGTCAGGTATTTTTCCGATGAGAAAAAGCGCGGGAATGCTCTTATGCTTGCGCATGAGCTAAGACTTATCCCTGAGGAGAAGGCGGACTTAAGCTCGGACATTGCCGGAAAAACCTTTGTAATAACAGGTTCGGTTGAACATTTTGCCAACAGGAACGAGATCAAGGCTCTCATTGAAAGTCTTGGAGGAAAAGTGGCAGGAAGTGTAAGCTCCAAGACGGACTATCTTATAAACAACGATACAACAAGCAATTCCTCAAAGAATCAGAAGGCTAAGGAGCTTGGCATTCCGATAATATCCGAGGAGAATTTCATAAATATGACAGGAAAGAAGGAAGACTAATGCCTATTAGAATACAGAATGATCTGCCTGCAAGGGCGATTCTTGAAGATGAAAATATATTCGTGATGGACGAGAACAGGGCTTTGTCACAGGATATAAGGCCGCTTGAGGTGCTTATCCTCAATCTCATGCCGATAAAGCAGGATACAGAGCTGCAGCTTCTTAGAGCATTGTCCAATACACCTTTGCAGATAAACATTACTTTTTTACAGCTTGAATCCCATGTGTCAAAGAATACCTCGGCATCACATCTTAACCAGTTTTACCAGACCTTCAGCGATATAAGTAACAGAAATTTCGATGGATTGATAATAACAGGTGCCCCGGTTGAACAGATGGAGTTCGAGGAGGTCACATACTGGGATGAGCTTATAAAGATTATGGACTGGTCGGACGGGCATGTGACTTCAACACTCCATATATGCTGGGGGGCGCAGGCAGGACTGTATCATCATTATGGTATTCACAAGGAGCTGCTGCCTAAGAAGGCATTCGGCATTTTTGAACACAAGGTATTGAACCGCAAGGTTCCTCTTGTCCGTGGTTTTGATGATTATTTCTATGCCCCTCATTCGCGTCATACAACAGTATCTAAAGCTGATATCTTAGCGGATGACAGACTCCAGATACTTGCAGAGTCCGATGAGGTCGGTGTGTTTATTGTGCTTGCGGAGGGAGGCAAAAGAATATTCGTCATGGGGCATCCTGAGTATGACAGAGTGACACTTGATACAGAGTACAAACGTGACCTCGCAAAGGGCCTTCCGATAGACATGCCGCACAATTATTATACTGACGGGGATGTCAACTCAAAGCCGCGTCTTTCCTGGAGAGCACATGCGAACAATTTATACACGAATTGGATTAATTATTATGTGTACCAGGTGACACCGTATATTTTGTAAGAAATAGTGCGGGAATACGCATAAAACAAGGCTTTGATGGCTTAGACGCTTGATTTGTGGGAAAAGGCAATCTTGCATTTTCCCATCCCGAGTGTTAGAATACCTCTAACATAATTTGTGAGAGCAGATTTTCTTGGATAAGCTCAGAAGTGAGGATTGTTATGAAATTTGTTACATATCTTGATGGGAAAAAGGAAAGAGTCGGAGTTTTGAATGAGGACGAGACATGGGTGTATCCGCTCAGGGCGTTTGGCATGCCGTACGAGAGTATGCAGGAGGTTGTGGAGAAGATGTCGAGGGCTGAGAAGGAGCTTATTGGCATATATAACCGCAAGGAGCCGGAGGAGATATACGGTTCGCTTCCGCTCAGGAATGTGGTTCTCTTAGCACCTATTCCAAGACCTAAGCAGGATATAATATGTCTGGGAATCAACTATATGGAGCATGCGGTCGAGTCGGCCAGGTATAAGCAGGAGGCGTTTGGCGGTGAGAGACCTTATGCCGTATATTTTTCTAAGAGAGTGAATGAGGCGGTTCCAAATAAGGGCTTCATCGAGGCGCATGAGAATCTTGTGGACAGCCTTGACTATGAGTGCGAGTTAGCTGTTGTCATAGGAAAGGATGCGAAGAACGTCCCTGAGAGTGAGGCGGCAGATTATATATTCGGTTATACGATAATAAATGATGTGAGCGCAAGAAATGTCCAGACGCGCCATAAGCAGTGGTATTTTGGAAAGAGCCTTGATGGTTTTACACCTATGGGACCTTGTATCACAACTGCGGACAGTATTGCATATCCACCGAAGCTTTCCATCAGCTCCAGAGTGAATGGGGAGCTTAGGCAGAACAGCAACACAGAGCTGCTTATATTTGATGTGGCTCATGTGATAAGCGAGCTTTCCGCCGGTATGACGCTCAAGGCGGGAACTATCATTTCCATGGGAACACCGGCGGGTGTCGGTATGGGCTTCCAGCCACCGCGCTTTTTGAAGCCGGGAGATACGGTTGAGTGTATCGTCGAGGGCATTGGAACGCTTGTAAACACGGTGAAATGATGAATTATATAGTTTACATAGATGGATATGCTGGCTGTGCAGACTTAAGCCGCAAGGATTTTTAACATAAATGCTGTCTTAGTCAATAACAATATGTAACATAAATGCAATCTTAAGCAATAAGAATAAGTAATATAAATGCAGTCTTAAGCGACATTTGTGATATAATTACAGGTCTATGCCTTAAAAATCCGCAACATAATTTATGACAGAATTATTTTGAATATGCAGACACATCTCACTGCAAATCTTTCATAAATATATATGAAATAACACATGCCAGTATATAGGAGCCGCCACCGGCGAGCAGGCACAGTAGTTCGGACATGTTTCCTGTGCGGTGAAGGGTTGTATATATTGGTATTGTGGCAAAAAAACATATAATCGAACGGATGACCGGGGCGGCTGCCAGATTTTTAAATGAGTAGCTGCAGCCGGTTATCTTTTTTAGCACAGCCATCATGTAAAGGCACACGAAAAGATGGCTGGCTATTAGTCCATAGCAATAGCCGTTTATACCGGTGCGCGGAATTATGAATACGACAATGGCGAGCTGGACGAGCTGCGCAAGAGTAGAGCAGATAAACACGGTTCCGGATTTTCCCAGTGCGTTTAGGGCACTTGACAGAGGCGTAGATAAAAAAACTACAGGACAGATAAGACTCATCAGTCTGACCTGATAGATGACCTCACTGTTATCGAATATTATTCCGCCAAAGCCGGCACCGTAAAAGAAAAAGCCGGGAATGCACATTATGCCGATATTGCAGGAGAGGGTTAGTGCCAGCTGCATGCTCTTGTTAAGCCGTGAAAGATTGCCGGTCTGCCATGATTTTGAAATATCGGGAAGAAGCGCCTGCGACATCGCATTGGTAAAGGTGGCAGGAAAGAGAACGAGGGGCATGGTCATTCCGGTGAGGACACCGTAGGTGGCAAGAGCCTGTTCATTTGTACTGCCGCAGGTTATGAGCATCATAGGCAGGAGTACGGCTTCAAAGCTCTGCATAAGATGGAGGCATACGCGGTTAGCGGTTATCGGAAGTGCTAACCGGTAATTTACAGCGAGCTGGATTATCCCCTCGCTTATGTAGTATAGCGGTGTTTTAGATAGTGCCGCCTCCTCTGTTTTATACCTGTCTTTCAGAAAAATCACAGCGATGAAGCAGAAAACAGACGAGGCAATCTCACCGGCAAGGATTCCGTAAAGTGCTGTTGAAGCATCGGGGCTTTCACCGTTCTGCTCAGCGATTCCGGCAAAGGTAAAAACACAGGTTATTCTTATAACCTGTTCGATGACCTGTGCCGCCGCAGGAAGAATATGCAGCTCCAGACCGATAAAATAGCTGGATATCACAGAATGGATACATGCAAATGGCAGGGAGTACGCAGCAATTATGAGCAGGCTTTTGCACAGGTTATCGCTTAAAAACACCTTCGCGATAAATGTGGCGTTTTTGATTATGAGGACAGCTATTATGGTTGATACTGCGGTACAGCACAGAAGAGCTGCCAGAAAATTGACATACCCCTTATCCTTCTTTTTCTGGGCAGAATATGCGGCTGTATATTTGGTTACGGCTGTTGACAGGCCACCGACAGCTATTGCCTGCCCGAGCACGCATATAGGCATTACCATCTGGTACAGTCCAATCTGGCTTGCAGGCATTATTCGTGAAATATATATTCTGAAAATGAATCCTGCAATACGGCATAATATACCGGATACTGCAAAGATCAGAGTCCCCTTTATTATCGTTTTAGCTGACATTATTCCTCCGTGGAGAGGTTTTTTACCATTCTATTCTATGATGGGTGTAAGTATGAGGAGAGATTTGGCATGTTTATGTCTGATGGACGAAAATGTGGGAAGCCTGCCGGATTGGAATAATGCGGATTATATCATACTAAAATGATGGGAAAGCAATTAATTCATTGAAAAGAAGAAATATATAGGTTAAAATAAAGTGCAGTTCATACATGACCTGACAGGTGTTATAGCGGTCATGCACATTAAATCTATGAATATATTTTGACAGATAAGGAGTTTTTATGGCAGATACAGTTGTTGTTGGAATGTCCGGCGGTGTGGATTCATCGGTCACGGCGTACCTTTTAAAGGAACAGGGATATAATGTAGTGGGTGTTACCATGCAGATATGGCAGGATGACAAGGAGTCGGAGACGGATTCCTGCTGCGGAATATCGGCTGTCGGGGACGCTAAGCGCGTTGCGGCAAGGATTGGGATTCCGCATTATGTTATGAATTTCAGGGATGAATTCAAGGAGAAGGTTATAGACTATTTTAATAAGGAATATCTTGCGGGGAGAACACCTAATCCGTGTAATGCCTGCAATCGCTATATCAAGTGGGAGGCATTGCTGAACAGGGCGCGTTCCATCGGCGCAGATTATGTGGCTACAGGGCACTATGCGCGTATTATCAGGCTTCCTGACGGAAGGTATGCGATATCAGCGTCGGTTACGGACGCTAAGGATCAGTCCTATGCGCTGTACAATCTTACGCAGGAACAGCTTGCACACACGCTTATGCCGTGTGGCAATTATACTAAGCCACAGATAAGGCAGATTGCTGCAGATATCGGGCTGCTGGTGGCGGACAAGCCGGATAGCCAGGAGATATGCTTTATCCCGGACAATGACCATGCAGCGTACATTGAAAGGGCAACGGGAATTAAGGTGCCGGAAGGCAATTTTGTGGATAAATACGGCAATATTCTGGGAATCCACAAGGGAATAACGCATTACACTATAGGACAGAGAAGAGGTCTTGGGCTTGCCATGGGACATCATGTGTTCGTGTCTGAGATAAGACCTGGGACGAACGAGGTTGTTATAGGCGGGAATGAGGATATTTTCTGCAGAAGCCTTATCGCCGATGATGTCAACTATATGGGTGCCAAGCGGCTTGACAATGTGGACTGTATCGGAAAAATACGCTATGCACACAAGGGCTCTCCATGCCATGTGACTGAGCTTGGCGATGGAAAAATAAGGGTGGATTTCGAGACACCGCAGAGGGCGATAACACCGGGGCAGGCGGTTGTTCTGTATGCGGATGGATATGTGCTTGGCGGAGGAACGATTATGAACAAGGTCGAATAAGAATGTTAAAAGATGAGAAGCTATAAGCCTCTCATCTCTTTTTTTCTGTCTGTAAACACAGTGTAATACTTAAAACCGGATGACAACAAAATGTCTCTTGCGGCGTCGAAGTGTCCGCCGACATTCACGGCTGTATGGGCATCGGAGCCGATAGTGATAATCTCCCCGCCAAGCTCCCTGTATCTTTTTACTATTTCAGGGCAGGGATTGGTCTGTGACAGGCCTTTGTTAAGCGGAGAAGTATTTATCTCAATGCCGTGCCCGGTATGTATTATTTCTTTTAATATACAGTCGATTATTTCGGAGTGTCTTCTATAATCAAATTGATAGGCTTTATCCGGGGCATATCTTGTGATGTAGTCGAGGTGGCCGTATACGTCATAGTTATTGTAGCTCTTTATATTCTCAAGCGTTTTTTCAAAATACAGAGCCACGACATCATCGCAGCTATATCCCTCCCAGAATTCAGGATAGTAAGGGTCTTTGCCGTCTATAAGATGTGTGGAGCCTATTATAAAGTCGAATGGGACACCGGAAGCGACAGCTTCGTTTCTGGCGGCGAGATAGGGCATAAGTCCAAGCTCAATACCGATTTTTATATTTATTATTCCGGAATATTTGTTCCTAAGCTCTGATATTTCCTTATAATAAGCCACGGTATCAAATACAAATGCCGGGTTTTCGTAGTCGGGTGTTTCTGGATAATCAAGGTCTGTATGGTCGGTGAAGCATATTTCATCAAGCCCAAGCTCTATTGCATGCCGGATGATATTTTCCGGTTCCTCTGTCGAATCGGATGAATAGCGTGTATGTATGTGGTAATCACATAAATTAAGCTCTGCCATGGAGCACCTCCGTTGTTATCACTGCTTTTATGATGTCTGGGTCAGATGCCGCTGACCTAATACATGTATCATAAATTATGCGGTATACATGATGAACCTACACAGCGGATTTTAACCACAACATCTTTTTTATTTGATTAGTATAAGAAAAATAAAAAAATTTGTCAATTTTATTGTTTTTTATCCTGAAAAAATGTATACATTACTACAATGCTGGAAGAGTGCTTACGGATGAGACTGCGGAAAAGCTCAATTACGGTATCTCTGCCTCAAGGAATTTCAAGGACAGTATAGGCACTATAAGAAAATTTGTTGAGGAAAAGAGGGTATCGGTGGACAACTTTTCACTTAAGTGAATATTTTAAGATAAGACTGGATACATTAAAGGCTGCAATACCGCCCGGGCCATACTGGAGTTACCCCGGATACGGTATTGCAGCCTTATTATGTTTCGTACCGTGTGAGATTATGGAACAGCTTTAATTAGCAGCCAAAGCCGAAAAATCTGCAAATTGCGTTGAAAAGTTCAGTACAGCCATTAAAATTGAAACACATATCTTAAGACCTCCTTTTTTATTTGTCCTTAGCTAAGCACAAATGAATTGTAACAATTCTGTAACAATTACTCAATAGGAGAGCGTTTACAAAAAATGAAATATATGGTTATGTAATAGCTCTGTTTGAAATAGCAGCGGATATACCATGCCCAGCGTATCATTATATAAAAATGTGACATAAATAAAAAATATGTTAAAAATATCATTTATGCTTCAAAAAGCGTAAGAAAATAGAAATTTTATTAATTCTTTTATAAATAGGACTTGATATTTTGATGTGGATTAGGTAGAATATAGTCAAGATTGATTTATTATTAACAATCAATATTATACATTTTAGGAGGATTTTAAAATGTCAGTTAAAGTTGCGATTAATGGATTTGGTCGTATCGGTCGTCTTGCATTCAGACAGATGTTTGATGCAGAGGGTTATGAAGTAGTTGCTATCAACGACTTAACAAGCCCGGAGATGTTAGCACACTTATTAAAGTATGATACAGCACAGGGTAGCTTCATGGGACGTGTTGGCGAGAACAAGCACACAGTAACATTCAAGGATTCTGTTAAGGGTGAGGACGGAAAGACTGTTGTTGTTCCTGGTTCTATCACTGTTGATGGCAAGGAGATTACAATCTACGCTCAGCCGGATGCTTCTAAGCTTCCTTGGGGCGAGCTTGATGTAGATGTTGTTCTTGAGTGTACAGGTTTCTATACATCCAAGGCTAAGGCACAGGCTCATATTACAGCAGGTGCTAAGAAGGTTGTTATTTCTGCTCCAGCTGGAAATGACCTTCCTACAATTGTTTACAATGTAAACCATACAACACTTACTAAGGAAGATAACATTATCTCCGCAGCTTCATGTACAACTAACTGCTTAGCTCCTATGGCTAAGGCTCTTAACGATTTCGCTCCAATCCAGTCCGGTATCATGACAACAGTTCATGCTTACACAGGTGACCAGATGATCCTTGATGGACCACAGAGAAAGGGTGATAAGAGAAGAGCAAGAGCAGGTGCTCAGAACATCGTTCCTAACTCAACAGGTGCTGCTAAGGCTATCGGTCTTGTTATCCCAGAGTTAAACGGCAAGCTTATCGGTTCTGCACAGAGAGTTCCTACACCTACAGGTTCTACAACAATCCTTGTTGCAGTTGTTAAGGGTGAGGTTACTAAGGAAGGCATCAACGAGGCTATGAAGGCTGCTGCTACTGAGTCATTCGGATACAACACAGATGAGATCGTATCAAGCGATGTTATCGGTATGAAGTATGGTTCATTATTCGATGCAACACAGACTATGGTTTCTAAGATGGAAGACGGCAACTCACTTGTACAGGTAGTTTCATGGTATGACAATGAGAACTCCTACACAAGCCAGATGGTTCGTACAATTAAGTACTTTGCAGAGCTTGCTTAATTAAGAGCTTAGTAATTAATTATTAGACCTTTAAGGGTCCGGTCTTGTGGACCGGACCCATTTTTTGTAGTAGAAGTGTTCTTTCATGCTGAGAAAATAATTCGCGTGTATGCACGCAATCATAAAAAATGGAGGCATTACCATGTTAAATAAGAAGACAGTTGATGATATCAATGTAAAGGGCAAGAGAGTACTTGTTCGTTGTGATTTCAACGTACCTTTAAAGAATGGCGAGATTACAGACGAGACCCGTATCGTTGCAGCTCTCCCTACAATCAATAAGTTAATAAACGAGGGTGCTAAGGTTATCCTCTGCTCACATCTTGGAAAGGTTAAGAATGGACCTAACGAGGGTGAGTCACTTGCTCCTGTAGCTAAGAGACTTTCTGAGAAGCTTGGCAAGGAAGTTGTATTCGTAGCTGATTACAATGTAACAGGTGAGGCTGCTACAGCCGCTGTTGCAGCTATGAAGGAGGGAGACGTAGTTCTTCTTCAGAATACACGTTTCAGAGGCGCTGAGGAGACTAAGAACGGTGAGCAGTTCTCCAAGGAGTTAGCTGATCTTGCAGACTCATATGTATGTGATGCTTTCGGTTCTTCACACAGAGCACATGCTTCTGTTGCTGGTGTTACCAAGTTTATCAAGGAGAAGGGCGGAGACAATGCAGTTGGCTACCTTATGCAGAAGGAGATCGACTTCCTCGGAAATGCAGTTAACAACCCTGTTCGTCCATTCGTAGCTATCCTAGGCGGTGCTAAGGTTGCAGATAAGCTCAACGTAATCAACAACCTTCTTGAGAAGTGCGATACACTCATCATCGGTGGTGGTATGGCATTCACATTCTTAAAGGCTAAGGGCTATGAGATTGGTAAGTCACTTGTAGATGACGAGAAGATTGAGTACTGCAAGGAGATGATGGACAAGGCTGAGAAGCTTGGCAAGAAGCTCCTTCTTCCTATCGATACAACAGTTGCAGCAGGCTTCCCTGATCCAATTGATGCTCCAATCGATGTAAAAGTAGTAGATGCAGACAAGATTCCTGCCGATATGGAAGGTCTTGACATCGGTACTAAGACACAGGCTCTCTTCGCTGACGCTGTTAAGTCCGCTAAGACAGTTGTATGGAACGGACCTATGGGTGTATTCGAGAACCCGACTCTTGCAAAGGGTACAATCGCTGTAGCTAAGGCTCTTGCTGAGACAGAGGCTACAACAATCATCGGCGGCGGTGACAGTGCAGCAGCTGTTAACCAGTTAGGCTTCGCTGACAAGATGAGCCATATCTCAACAGGTGGTGGTGCTTCACTTGAGTTCTTAGAGGGCAAGGAGCTTCCTGGCGTTATGGCGGCTGATGATAAGTAATCTGATTAGCTTGATGCCAATATTATAATTTATAGTATGAATTCATTATATGATGCCACGATCGAAAGTTCAAAAGCCTTACCATGCAGGCATGAATGGCTTTTGAACTTGGGAGCGGCAAAACATGAGGAAGTAGTTGACATGCACGGTAGAACAACGGATTCCTAATGTTTGCGGAATTGCGTGAGCAGCATGCTGCACAGTAATTCGCTGGCATCATATTTTCATGCAGAATGGAGAAGAGTATGCGTAAGAAGATTGTAGCCGGAAACTGGAAAATGAACATGACTCCAAGCCAGGCAGTAGCTTTGGTGGAGGAGCTTAAGCCATTGGTTGTATCCGATGATGTGGAGGTAGTATACTGTGTACCTGCTATCGACATCGTACCTGTTGTCAATGCTGTTAAGGGAACTAATGTAGCAGTAGGTGCTGAGAATATGTACTTCGAGACAAAGGGTGCTTACACAGGCGAGATTTCAGCGGATATGCTCGTTGATGCAGGAGTTAAGTATGTTATCATCGGACACTCAGAGAGAAGAGATTACTTCAAGGAGGATGATGTTCTCCTCAACAAGAAGGTTAAGAAGGCTATCGAAGCAGGTCTTACACCGATTCTCTGCTGTGGTGAGACATTAGAGCAGAGAGAGCTTGGTGTCACACTTGACTGGATAAGACTTCAGATTAAGTCCGACCTTGCAGGTGTTGCAGCAGCAGATGTCGCTAACCTTGTAATCGCTTATGAGCCAATCTGGGCTATCGGAACAGGCAAGACAGCTACATCAGACCAGGCACAGGAGGTATGTAAGGCTATCCGTGACTGTGTCCGTGAGATGTATGATGACGCTACGGCAGAGTCAGTCCGCATTCAGTACGGCGGTTCCGTAAATGCAGGAAATGCAGCAGAGCTTTTTGCTAAGCCTGACATTGACGGCGGTCTTGTCGGCGGTGCAAGCTTGAAGGCTGACTTTGGTAAGATTGTTAATTACAAATAAAGAGGGTTTCGGCTGACATATACAGTATGCTTCAAGAGCATTTACTATAATTTTTTTGAGAAATATTTATATGTTCCGGATAAAAAGAACCAGATTTGTGAGATAAACATTTCTGGTTCTTTTTATTTTAATTAAAATTCAATGAATATTAAGAATGTAATAATGCTTTGTTTTATAGTATAATAATTTTGATGTTAAGGTCAAAGTTTGAAAGAAAAACTTTCAAACTACTTATTGGTGGCATACTGCAAGCAATGCTTGCAGTATGCAGGGGTATAAATTATGATAATTTAATGTACGAGTGTATAACGTATTATATTTATAGCTCATGTTTTGACCCCGGCATCATAAGTTTTAAATTATATATTTGTGGTGAAGCTGCAGATGATGGTTGAATTGGGGGAATTATTGCAATGAATATTATACTATGTGATGATGAAAGAAATTTTGCCGAAGCTCTTCGGGAAGAAATAAAGAACTTTTTTGACAATAAATCCATGCAGGTTAATATTACATGGTATGGTAGTGGGGAGGAGCTTTTAAAAGCTTTTGAAGGAGAGAAATCGGATGTAGACCTCCTGTTTATGGATATTGACCTTGGTGCGTACGATGGGGTATCGATAGTAAGGGGATTTCGGGAACAAGGCAAGAGCTTTCCGGTTATTTTTTTGTCGGCTATGGAGGACAGAGTGTTAGATGGCTTTGAAGTAAAAGCTTTTTATTTTCTTTATAAAAAAGATTACAAAAACAGGCTGCATGAGATTCTGGAAAAATATCTCAATGAATATGTATATGCAGGACGCATAATGGTCAAGGATAAGGATACAGTGAATGTAATCTATATGAATAAAATATATTGGGTGGAGTCCGAAGATAGGGAAACTGTTTTACATACGGAAACGGGGGAAATGCACGCAGCAGAACCAATGCATAGCTTTGCGAAAAAGCTTGATAAAGAGATATTTGCAGAGGTGTATCACTGCATTTATGTCAATGTGGATTATGTGTGCAGAGTAGATGCCGACAGCCTGTTGCTGGACAATGGAGTGGTTATACCGGTGAGCAGAAGAAAACGAAAGGAAGTTATGACTGCGGTAATGAAGAGGCTGGTGACAAGATGAGAAACAGGAAAGCTTTTTTTGCGGTTCAGGGAAGTATAATTTTGGGATTCATAATACTTAATGTGCTTATTTTTTATATGGTTAACTGTAACGGAGAGTATCTGCAGAGCCGTGATGTGTGGGGGAATACACAGACTATTTTGAAGTCTGATTTGAAAAGCCGCCAGAAGCTGATTAACGAATTTTCACAAAATACAGCAACGGCGGTTGAAAATATTGATGGGATACTGGCTCAGATTGAAAAGAATGAACAACTGGAAAAAGAAAAGGCAAGAAAAAACAGATACAAAAAAGAAAACGATAAGGAAATTAAAACAACTATTACAATAGGTATTACTGAAAAGAAGGAAAATTACCTTGTGGTCAGGAATATATTTTCAGAGGCTGAAGTTTATGGTGCTGATATACAGAATATAGGAGATAAGGCAGAAAAAATGTCCGAGACGGCTCTGTACAGTTCGGGATGGTATCGGAATAATATCGTCAAAAGTGAGAGGGATTATTATGGGCTTAACTATGTGAATATCACCCCTATGCAGGACGAGGCGTGGAATGCATTGATTGATTTCAGGGTTACTGATTTGTTGGCATGCGGAATGGCTGTGGTAGTAGCAGTTATATTGTTTTTCTTATTACAGAATCAGGCAGAGGGGATGATTTTTACAACCGGGGATGTTGTTGCAAAAGGTAGTGCTATTTTACTTGCCGGATTTGTGGGATTATATGGAAGCAATCTTATGCTGAAAGACTTTTATCTGGAACAGAACGTGTTCAATGTGAGTATCCAATCATTACAGTCCTTCAGAGATTGTCATTATATACTTACAGTCGGCGGATTCTTTATAATATGGTTATTGATAAAGCTATCGGCATGTCTGCTCGTCTTTATGACTATATTATGCGTTGTGTCACATAGCGGAAAAAAGAGAATATTTATCGGAATGGCAGTTCTTGCTGTTGTAGTTACTGAGTATATATTTGCCGGATATGTCGGAGAGAAGCCTTTATTTGTATTTTTAAGGGAAATCAATCTGTTCTCAGCATTTACGCCGGAACGTTTTTTTAACAGATATCTAAATTTGAATATTGCGGGAAATGCATACTCAAGGCTGACTTTTTTCATGGTGTTGTGGAGTTTCGTGTTTGTAACTGTTCTGTTAGTATGTGTCCGAAGGATAAAAATGTATCAGAAGCTGGTTATGGCTGATGTGCAGAAAAATTATGATGAGGAAATCAATCGTCAGTATTTAGAGACCAGAAGACTATGGCATGATTTCCAGAACCATCTGCTGGCAATACAGGCGATGACAGAGAATGGTGACAGGGAGGGGGCGGACCGTTATATAAAGGATTTGAGCGAAAGCATAAGCACCGATAAGCTTGCAGCTAAGACAGGATATAATCCGGTCGACCTTCTGTTGTATAAGAAACAGGTACAGGCGGCAGAACAGGAGGCGAAGATTAAACTTGTAATACAATGCGAATTGTGCGGGATGAATTTCACAGGATATGATTTGTGCAGTGTGATAGGAAATCTGCTTGATAATGCGTTAGAAGCGGTTAAAGCCGTTTCGAGTGAGGAACGAATAATAGAATTGGACCTTAAAAGACAGCAGGGAATGCTTTTTATATCCTGTAAAAATCCATACAAGGGTGAGATAAAAACCGAGAATGGAAGGTTGATTACTTCTAAGAATGATAAGAAAAATCACGGAATTGGTATTTCATCTATAGAACAGGTATGTCAAAAATATCAGGGAACTATGGAAATACAGACAGATAATGAGGTGTTTCGTGTGTTGGTATTACTGGTGGAAGATAAGAATTGCCGGTTGGGTAAAATTGAATAAAACATAATGAAGATTAAAGCTCTGAAGTTTTGTCACGAAAATTATTTCTGAAATAAATTTATATAAAAAAATATTTTCTGCAACAAAACTTAATTTTCTCCGAGTAGATAGGTGAAGGACACATTGGTTGATTGTGATTCGCAGTCAACTGCAGAGGTCTTTGAGGGAGGTGAACGGATGGAGGATAATAACATTGTTGAATTATTTTGGAGCAGGAGCGAGAGTGCAATCGCTGAAACTGAACTGAAATATGGGAAGTATCTGCATAGCATTTCGTACCGGATTCTTACAGATACGGAGGATGCAAGGGAGTGTGTCAATGATACCTACAATGATGCATGGCAGTCGATGCCGCCTCATCGCCCTCTGGTTCTTTCCACCTTTTTAGGGAAGATTACACGACGCATATCTATCGACAGATGGAGAATGAGAAATGCCCAAAAGCGTGGCGGGGGCGAGGTAGTTCTTGTTCTTGATGAACTGGAGGACTGCGTTTCGGGTTCTGACAGCGTAGAAGGTGAAATGGAGCGCAGGGAGCTGGCTGAGCTGCTAAATTCATTTTTAGGGACTTTGGCAGACACAGAGCGCAGGGTATTTCTTTGCAGGTATTGGTATATGGATTCGATTCAGACTATTGCGAAGCAGTCTGGCTTTTCACAGAGTAAGGTCACATCTATGCTGCATAGGACGAGAGGAAAACTGAGGACTATGCTTGAAAAGGAGGGCTATTGATGAAATCCAACGATTTACTTGACGCTATCGGTGAAGTGTCTGATGAGTATGTTGCAGACGCGGAAAATGTAAAGAAAAGGAGAATGCCGCGGTGGGCAAGATGGTCCTGCACGGCAGCAGCGTGCCTTGCCGCTGTGGCAGGGATTGGAGGTGTGCTGTTAATAAGAGGCGGCATGGACGGTGGCTCTGCCGGAGGCTCGGGTCATGCGGGCGGCAGCAGCTTCATGCACTATGCAGGTCCGGTATTTCCGATGACCTTGCTTGAGAGTAATCCGGAGATTTCTGCTGAGCGCGATATCACGCTGGATTTTGCACCATGGGTTCCGGTATGGGTTTCCAATGAGGAGGAAGCAGCTTCGTACCCATTGGAGAGCGACAGGCAGGAGATTCTGGATAACTATAACGAATGGTATCCGGAAGGCGGATATTATCGGTCCTCAGGCAATATTATAGTGAAGGATTCTTATATTCTGGAAAACACAAGTGCACAGAATCAGACAGTTCATGTGCTCTACCCATTTGTTTCCAGCCTGAAGGATCTGGATAATAATATTCCGTCGTTGACCATGAACGGAGAGGCACTTGGGACAACGCTTCATGCGGGCAGCTATGCAGGAGACTTTGAGGGCGCATGGGGCGGCAGCTCAAAGGAGTTAGAAGAAGGGAGCGTGAATCTGTCATATATTGAGAACTGGGAAGGCTACAGAAGCCTTCTTTCGGATGGAACTTATATGGACAGGGCATTGGGAGACTTTGTAAATCTCAGCGATATTCCTGTGACGGTTTATGAGTTTAGCGATGCATGGGGGACACCGGAGAATGATAAAGCGGGGGTTACAAATCCTACTATCCGCGTTATGTTTGACCTTGACTATGAAAAGACTCAGGTATTGTCCTATGGTTTTAACGGAAGCCTGTGGGATGGGGAGAATGGTATTATGGGGAAGCAATTTTCCATACGCCGACAGGGAGAATCAGACTATGGAAGTCCTTATTATATCATTGTTGTCGGAGAGGATATACAGAATGTCGAATATAAAGGATATGTAACCGGCGGCTGGAATACGGAGAAAACAATCGATGCCGGCATGACGATATCAAGAAGGGAGTCGAATCTGGAGGAGGCACTGAGAGTGGTTGCGGAGTCCGGATACAGGACTGCTTTTGAGATGGGATACTTCGAGAGCGATTACGATTATGGATTCGAGTTGTATTTTGGCTTGTTAAAAGAGCATTTGATGGCATACAGTTCACTCTCCGGGAACGGAGTGCAGCGCTATGAGGATGGTGCGATTGAAAATATGGATGTGATTGGTGTGTCGCGCGTGTTCTGGCTGGAGGCGGAGGTCACAATTCCTGCCGGCAGCTATGCCACGGTTGAAGCAGTGTCCAAGAAAGAACCGAGCTATGATTTCTATTGCTCAAATTCGGCGAACAGGAAGATTAGCGGATATGATATGGTGACAAGGCTTGGAAGCAATCTGATATTTACGGAGCAGACAGCGAGCTTAGAGGACAGAGGGCGGATTGAGATTGTACGGCAGAATTTCGGGTTCGATATTGAAAACGGAGTTAATGAAGTGGAGCTTGACATGGAAGAGCCGCATTATTATCTGGAAGTAAGGGCAATTGACACTGAATAAAGCTTAGTCTGGCAGCTATTTGTATGGAATATTTCAGACTGGTAAAAAAAATTGATGAATAACCACTTGTGCAGGTATAATGACCACTTCTGCGCAGGTGGTTGTTTTTATTTCAGGGTAATATATAATGAGCTTAAGGTCGACTTAAGAGTATCAGTACACATCAGAAAATTAAAGAAATGGAGAGGGTTTATGGGAGGTATAAAAAAACTTGGAATTATAACTGTAATGGTGTTGCTTTTATGCAGTGGATGTGGCAAAAAAGCATTGCCTGTTGAGGATTATGTGAGCAGCAATCCTGCAAAGGTAATTTATAATGCAGTAATGAAGACGGACACAGGGTATTATTACGGCAGCAGCGAAAAGAAAATGTCAATACATTATTATGACGTGGGAAGCGGCCAGAATATTTTTCTGTGCAGCAAGCCGGAGTGTCGTCATAATGGCGATGCATTTTGCACTGCAACCAGTGATAAATACTTTGTTGACACAATGTGTATGTATGGTGGAGAGCTGTATTTGAATGTAGTGGAAGAAACGGACACAGAATATCAGTACAAGCTTCTCAAGGTAGCTGCGGACGGAACGAAGCTGACAGAGCTTGTGACATATATGACTGTAAATAATACATCCGTTGTCCCGGTTACAGGGAGCAGGCTGGTAATACACAGGGGATATGCAGTTATGTCTTATATAATATGTAATAAAGACAACATGGATATTGGGGAAAGAGGCCTTATTTTATATAATATGGCAGATGGAAAAATCACCTATATTAATAAAAGTGAGTTTTCGGACTATTCATTTACTCGTTATAATGTGGACGCGCATGACGACTACATATATTATAATTTTTCAGAGGGACATAAAAACAGATTACACAGATTTTCATTGAAGGATAAGTCTGATGAAACCTTGGAATTTTTAATAAACTATAATAGAACATATGCGATATGGGATGACGATACGATATATTATTTACGCAAAGGAAATTCTCTTAATAAATACAAGATTTCTACCAAAGAAAATACGGAATATAAAAACTTTTTCAGAAAAAAATTTTCTTATATGTCCGAAAGCTGGGGGGAATGTGAGGCTGATGAGAGTTTTGAGCCTGATAGTTTAGTTACGGATGGAAAATATTTGTATGTAACTGATGGGGCATATTTTAACACCTATACCTGTGAAATAGATTCCATTATGGCAGATGATACAGAGCAACAGATGTTAGAGCGGAATAAGTCCAGAGTTTTTGTATATGATAAGGATTTGCAGCAGGTGTCAGTGGTGGTTATTGAAACAGATAAGTATTTAGGCTACAAAGATTATTTTTCGCTCGCTATTTTAGATGGAATGGTTTATCTACAGACTCCAAAGAAACTGTTTGCATGTACGGTTGAGGAGTTTGTAGAAGGGGGAACACCACCGTTTAAAGAAATTTACAATAATGAGGTGGACATACCAAGTCTGAAAGATTCCGTACAATAAAATGTCTGTATTGTGAATTGCAAAGGAGGTAAGACTGATGGATAGTAATTTTTCTACATTGGAAATCGTGGAACTTACAAAGCAGTACGGCACATTTACGGCGCTGGACCATCTTACTGTGAGATTTGACAAAGGAGTGTATGGTCTTTTAGGACCTAACGGGGCGGGTAAATCCACATTTTTAAATCTTGTGACCGATAACCTGCAAAGAACCGGTGGAAGCATTCTATATAATGGAAATGATATTTCTAAGCTTGGAGCAGCATACAGAAGAAAAATCGGTTACACTCCGCAGGTAAGGGGAATGTATGAGGACTTTACAGCGCGGGATTTTCTACATTATATAGGGGCGCTTAAGGGCATGAAGGGCCTGGAATGCAGGAAACAGACGGAACAGTTTTTGGAAATAGTGAATCTTTCAAAGGACGCACATCACCGGATTAGTTCTTTTTCTGGCGGAATGAAGCAGCGTACTTTGATTGCGGCTGCTATGCTTGATGAGCCGGAGATTCTTTTCCTTGATGAACCGACAGTTGGATTAGACCCGGAGGAGCGTTTCAGGCTGCGGAATTATATCGCGTCTCTTGGAAAGGAACGCACAGTCATTCTTGCCACGCATATAGTTGGAGATATAGAGAGCATTGCCGGAAAGGTGCTTTTGTTAATGAATGGAAGGCTGTGCAGGTTTGACAGTCCTGCTGTGCTTATAAAGGAGCTTGAGGCTGAAGCTGCCGGGGGAGGAGAAACAGAGCTGCTTGTACGTGAAGCCTGTGGAAAAACATCCGGACTTGGTCTTGAGGATGTATACCTTTACTATGCTTTAAAACAGAGACAGAAAAATAAATAGGGGGTGTATTCTGTGCATGAGCTTTTACGCGTTGTTTTAAATAGAAGAACATTGCTCTTGTTCTTTTTGGCACTTTTCTTAAATATCACCTTCTGTATATATCAATGTAATGACAGTAAGGATATAACACTGATGGGTGGGGATTTGCGGCAGTATATTGACAGCTACCCCGGATACCTTGAACAGACACAGCAGAATGTCACATTGCTTCAAGGCTTGTCGCTTTATGGAAAGGTAGATAGTTTCGCATTAAGAAATATACAAAAGACCTCCAAGGATTATGGAAAACTGACGGACATTCAGATTGCCGAGGGTGAAAATCGTGGCATCACAATATATTCAAGATTTAAACTTACGCATTTTTTGATGCTTGGATTTGCAATCTATCTTGTGATTCAATTTACCCATGAGCAGAAAAAAGGACTTGATCTTCTTGTAAGAACCACCGCTTACGGAAGAAATGTGCTTTTGCTTAACAGAATTGCAATATTATGTATATGCATGCTTGCGGAGGCTTTTGTGCTGTATGGAAGCAATATGGCTGTGGTTTCGGTTATTTATCCCGGAGCAGAGTTAAACAGGTCAATACAGTCTGTTCCTGATTTTATGAAATGTATGTACGAAATAAACATAGGGCAGTTTTTGGTAGGAGATATTTTATTTAAGGCTTTGGCGGCTGCGCTTGCAGGAATGTTATTTCTGGCATTGTCCGTATTGCTTCCTTTAACTGCGGCAATGGCTTTATTTATTGTGATTATGGCATCAGAGTACATATTATATCTTACAATTATTCCTACATCCGCTTTTTCATGGCTTAAATATCTGAATATATGTGCGGTTTTGTTTGGAAGAGAGGGCTTTATAAATTACCTTAATCTAAATTTTTTTGGATATCCGGTGGAGCTTAACCTCATGCAGCTTGGAATGTGCATGGTATTTATGATTTTTCTTGCAACGGGGAGTCTGTTCGTCTGTCGCAGGACAAGGAAAAGCACCAAGGGCAGGTTACTTATGTGGATTGACAGACTTTTCGCCTGGTCCAGCAGACACAGAACCTGTCCACCCGGCGTTGTATGGGAGCTGCGAAAGATACTGTTCTATCAGAAGGGACTGATAATTCTTGTTCTGGCAGGTTATCTTGCATATTCATCCGCCATGGAATATCGTTATGCCGACCTTAGAAATCCTTATGAGATGATGTGGTATGAGCAGTTTTCCGGTCCGTTGGATGATGAAAAAATGCAGGATATGTACAAGGAGCAGTCAAAGCTGGAGCGCCGCATGGCATGGCTTACAAAGGAATGTGACAGACTTTCCGATTCAATTGTCCAATATTTTGATGACCCACAGCAGATGCAGATAATTTCCGTTTATCTTTCAAATTATAAATCCGAAATGGATGAACTTGAGAAAAAGCTTGCGGGAATCAGCAAAGTGATTTCACAGGCTGAGAGTGAAATGGAATATATGAAAAGGACCGGAAAACAGCTATGGCTGCTTGAGCCATATACATATTATCTGCTGCTTAAGAATGACTACAGAACATACCAGAGAAACAGGATGTACATTCTTATTGCTGTTATTACTGCATTTTCAGGATGTATGGCTTACGAGAATAAATCACATATGGAGCCGACACTTCACACGCTGTATAAGGGGAGAAATACTGTTGTGAACAAGCTTATAATAGTTGTGCTGTTTTCGGCGCTTACTGCATTGGGGATACATATGATACAGTTTATCCAGATAGGAAAGGCATTTCCCTATCATGCTATGAATTATCCCGTGCAGAGCATAGAGTTTTTGAGGGAGTTTAGTTTAGATATAAGTATACGTGGATATCTGTGCCTGCTGTACGGGTGGAGATGTCTGTATGCCGCAGTAGTGGGAATACTTGTAGCAGGCATAAGCTATCTGACAAAGGATAGGGTGACAAGTCTTGCTGTGGGGGCAGCAGGACTGATAATGCCTGTGTTTATCGTATCCTTGCTGTAGTAAATTATATGCCGTTGGTCTGAAATGGGACAGTGGTGTCAGACCCCTGTCCCACTAACGGATATGATATGGTGACAGGGCTTGGAAGCAATCTGATATTTACGGAGCAGACAGCGAGCTTAGAGGACAGAGGGCAGATTGAGATTGTACGGCAGAATTTCGGGTTCGATATCGAAAACGGAGTTAATGAGGTGGAACTTGACATTGAGGAGCCGCATTATTATCTGGAGGTTAAGCCCGCCGCTGAATGATTGCATTGTTTCATATGGAAATGTTCTATATAGATAATTGTACAAGTAATTGTTTAGCAGTATATTTAAGTTTTGTAATTGCTTATTTTTTATATCGTGAGAGGAAGTAAGTATTTTATTTTAGAAAGCTGAAAAGATAAAAGAAGATAGGACAGCCTGCTGTCCTATTTTTCTTGACAAACTGGTTTATCTAGAGTAAACTTACGACATAAGGTTTATTAAGAATAAACCAAGAGAGGAGGTATTCTATGAAGGAGATAGAATTAGGAGAGGTGCAGGCTGCGTTCGCGGACATTATCTGGGCAAATGAGCCGGTCGGTTCGGGAGAGCTGGTAAAGTTATGTGAGAACCGGTTTAACTGGAAGAAGCCGACTACATACACGGTGCTCAGGAAGCTGTGCGAGAAGGGTCTGTTTAAAAATGATGATGGGATTGTCACGTCCTTGATTTCAAAGGAGGAGTTCAATGCCTCTAAGAGCGAGAAGTTCGTTCAGGAGACCTATGCTGGTTCACTGCCCGCGTTTATTGCGGCATTCATGTCGCATAAGAAGCTAAGCAGTGGGGATATAGATGAGATTCAGAAAATGATTGATAAATACAGGGAGGGCTGAGGATATGTATGAAATCTTTACAAAAATGCTGAATATGAGCCTTTCGGCGGGAATCCTTGTAATTGTGGTTGTTTTTCTGAGAATTTTTTTAAGGAATGTACCTAAAAAATATATATGTGTTCTGTGGGCGTTGGTGGCTATAAGCTTGGTATGTCCGGTGAATATACCAAGCCCGATGTCGGTATTTAATTTATTAGGCGGCAATAACGGTGCGGACGGTAAGGTGGAATACTTCCGGTACAATGAGAAAACCGAAAAACCGAAGCTGAGCTTTGCGGTTCCGGCGATTGTGGACGATAATGCCTCACCGGACAGTATAACTGTAGGACTGCACACATCGTCTGTGTATCTTCCGGCAATTGTGCATATCTGGATATCGGGTGCCGCTGTTATGCTGCTGTATTCCGCCATCAGCTATCTGTATTTGAAAAGACAGGTTGCAGCCTCCATTCCGGGAAAGGATAACGTGTATATATGCGATGAGATAAAGAACCCGTTTATTCTGGGGATTGTTTCCCCGCGTGTGTATCTTCCGTCCGGGATGAGTGAAGATGTGCGCCAGAATGTGATTGCGCATGAGAGGGCACACCTAAAAAGGCGGGACAATCTGTGGAAACCGTTTGGATATATTCTTCTTGCTGTGTACTGGTTCAATCCTGTTATGTGGGCTGCCTATGTTCTATTTTGCAGGGATATCGAAGCGGCATGTGATGAGAGGGTGATTCAGAATATGGATAAAGATGGCAGGATAGGCTATTCAGAAGCACTGCTGGCTTGCGCAGTTCACAGGATTAGGATAACGGTGTGCCCTCTGGCATTTGGCGAAAATGCCGTGAAGGGGAGAGTGAGGCGTGTTTTAAATTACAGAAAGCCCGGATTCTGGGTTGGAATATTGTCGGGTGCTGTGTGCATTGCGGCCGCATTAGTATTTTTGACAAGTCCATCGGGGGTTAAGGCTGGGGAGAAGGACAGATTGAGGGATATAGAGATTGACTATGGGGAATCGTACATCTACAGCAGGCAGGATATGGACGAAGCTATTGAAGTAATTATAGGTGAGTTTAGTACGTGGGAGGGCTGTGAGCTGCACAGTATCGCATACTCTTCGGATGAATTCTGCAATGATTCCAATATTGCATGGATGAACGAGCTGGAAGAAGCCGATGACGCCGGAAAACGGGAAGATTTTACGCAGTGCATTATGTTTACAGGCAGCTTTCATACTCCTAAGTACAATGCCGGTGCATGGAACCCGGACGAGGAATACACAGACTGGCAGTGGTGGCTTGCACGTTCGGAGAGCGGACAGTGGAAGCTTATGACCAGCGGATACTAGTGGGACAGTGGTGTCAGACCCCTGTCCCACTATAGGCAAAAACTATAACAAACTCTAGGTAAAATCTATTTGATAATTTGGAGCATACAATGTATAATCGCTTTTACAGTCAGAAGATAATCATATTAAAGGAGTGGGAATTGACTGCAAAAGGCTTGCACAATCAGAAAGGTAAGAAATAGGATTGCGAATGCCCGCTTTACTATACGTTAGACAAATGGAGCAAATATAAATAAAAGAACTGGAAAGCGATGATTTTATGATAGAAATTAAGAATCTTAACAAAACCTATCATCTGAAATCCGGTGATGTCGAGGCGGCGAAGAACGTCTCACTCACGATTGATGATGGTGAAATATACGGAATTATAGGTTATTCAGGTGCGGGCAAGTCAACGCTTGTTCGCTGTGTCAATCTTCTTGAGGTTCCTGATTCCGGAGAGATAAATGTAAACGGAGTTCAGCTCACAAGAATGGAGAGCACGCCTAAGGGCGAGGTCTTAAGGAAGGTTAGCGACAAAGAGTTAAACCGTGCAAGGAAGGGGATTGGAATGATATTCCAGCATTTTAACCTTCTTGACAGAAGCACGGTATTTGACAATATAGCATATCCGCTCAAGTATTCAGGGAAGAGCAAAACACAGATAAGGGAGAGAGTGCATGAGCTTTTGGAGCTTGTCGACTTAAAGGATAAGGAGAATGTGTATCCATCACAGCTATCCGGAGGACAGAAGCAGAGAGTTGCCATCGCGCGTGCTCTTGCTAACAATCCCGGTGTGCTTTTGTCCGATGAGGCAACAAGTGCACTTGATCCGGAGGCAACGGAGTCTATTTTAAACCTTTTGAAGAAGCTTAATAAGCAGCTTGGACTTACAATCGTCCTCATAACACATGAGATGACGGTCATCAAGACGATATGCAGCAAGGTGGCAGTCATGGAGAATGGTGCGGTTGTGGAGCAGGGAGATGTCTATGATATATTTGCACATCCAAAGCAGCCTGTCACGAAAAAATTTATCAACACGGTTTCAAATCTCTCCAAGATTAACAGGATGATTGCCGAGAATGTGCCGCTTGTGCAGCTCTCCGGGAATGACAAGCTTGTAAAGCTGATATTTGAAAATGACTGTACGGGTGAGGCTGTTATTTCGGATATTTCCAAGAGGTTTGACATCAAGGTGAACATTGTCCTTGCCAATGTCGAGATGATAGGTGACCGACCGCTTGGAGGAATAATCGTAATTTTTAAGGGAAGCGATGCGGCGATGGACGATGCCTTTAAGTATCTTGAGAAGATTAAGGTCGGAACGGAGGTATTAGCATGAGCGTTTTTTTTGAAAAAATAATGCCTAATGTCGTGGCGTACTGGGACAGGTTCACGACGAGCTGTGGGCAGACCCTGCAGATGTTCGCGATTGCGGGTGTGTTTACTTTCATATTCGGACTTATATTTGGCGTGATACTCACGGTTACAAAGCGCGATGGGATAAGACAGAATCTTGTCATCTACTATATTGTGGATATATTCACGAATGTGTTCAGGTCGATACCTTTTATCATCCTGCTGATATTCCTTATACCATTTACAAGAGCGCTTGTGGGAACGGCGATAGGTGTAAAGGGTGCTGTGGTTCCGCTTATATTCGGTGCGGTTCCGTTTTTTACAAGACAGGTTGAGACTGCACTTGCCAATGTATCTTATGGTAAGATTGAGGCGGCAAGAAGTATGGGAAGCACAACAATGGGGCTGATATTCAGAATATATCTCCATGAGGCGGTTCCTGAGCTTATCAGGGTGACAACGATAACGGCGATAAGCCTTATCGGTCTTACGACAATGGCGGGTGCCGTGGGTGCGGGCGGAATAGGAAGCTTTGCAATCAATTACGGTCAGAACCTCAATCATCAGGACATTGTAAACGTGTGCGTTGTTTTGCTCCTTGCATTCGTGTGTGTCCTGCAGACATTAGGTAATTTCTTCTCTAAGAAGACAACCAATAGAGAACTGATTACAAGGGGAGAAAAATAGGAGGATTTTCTCCTGAAAAAACAGCACAGATTAAGCTGTGCGGAAAAGAGGAAAAGTATGAAAAAGAATTTTATTAAAAAGGCAGCCACTGCATTGCTGCTTGTGAGCACACTTGCACTCAGCGCATGCGGAAAGAAGGCAGCTGGGCCTGTAAAGATCGGTGTTCCTGATGATGGAACGAACCAGTCGAGAGCTATCAAGCTTCTTGAGACAGCAGGACTTATCGAGGTAGACCCTGCGGCAGGTTATACGCCGGAGCTTAAGGATGTTACTAAGTACATCTACAATATCGAGATTGTTCCTACAACAGCCAATACGCTTACATCTACACTCGGGGATTACGGTGCAAGCACAATCAACGGTACTTATGCAATTCCTTACGGACTTGTTCCCTCCAAGGATGCGCTCATAATTGAGAAGCAGGACGAGAACGGCGATAATCCTTATGTCAACATTATCGCTGCAAGAACAGAGGATGCAGATAACGAAGTATATAAGACTATTGTCGATGCATTCCACACACAGACAGTTGCAGAGTTCCTCTTAGAGGCATACAAGGAAGCATATTTCCCTGCATTTGATTACAATGCGGATTATACAGCTGATGATAATTTTGTAAATGATATATTAAACTATAAGTCCTCAAAGGATGGAAAGACAGTTGTCAAGGTTGGTGTGTGCGGTTCATCCAATGACCACTGGCTTGCAGTACAGAAGGTACTTGACGATGAGAATGCGGGAATCTACATTGAGCTTGTGGCATTCGATGCATACAACCTTCCTAATGAGGCGCTCAACAACGGAGATATCGACCTCAATTCCTTCCAGCATAAGGCATATCTTAACAGTGATATGGCAGCGAACGGATACAATCTCACGGTTATAGGTGATACGCTTATGGCACCGCTGTCATTGTATTCCAATAAGGTTAACTCCCTTGACGCCCTGAAGGAGCTTGCAGGTCTTAAGGAAAAATAAGTTTTAAAATCAAAGCTTTGAAAATAAGTCGGTGCGGTGGGCGAATGTTCACTGCACTGGCTGTTTTAGGTTTACAGCTAAAATCCGAAAGGCTCATTGTGCGGGCTGATAGGAAATTTAATAGGAAAGTTAAAGCAGAGGAGAGAGAAGTATGAATGAGCTTGAAAAAGTTATATGCAATGATGTTATGGCAGACCATCAGTATGTTGTGGATTTGAGAAGATATTTCCACATGAACCCTGAGACGGCAAAGGAGGAGTTCGGCACCGCAAAGCGCATAGAGGAGGAGCTTGACAAGCTTGGAATTGAGCATAAGCGTGTCGGAGAGACGGGCGTATATGCAGAAATTAAAGGAAATCTTGCAGGGGATAAGACGATTGTGCTGAGGGCTGACATAGATGCACTTGATGTCGAGGAGGCACATGAATGTCCTTACAAGAGTACTATACCGGGGAAAATGCATGCCTGCGGACATGACGCTCATGCCGCTGCACTGGTGGGTGCGGCAAGAATATTAGCTGCCAATAAGGATAAGTTCGGTGGTACGGTACGTCTTACCTTCCAGCAGGGCGAGGAGATTGGCTATGGTGCAAGACTCTTTGTGGATGGCGGTTATCTTGACGGAGCGGACAGAACCTTCGGAATACATGTAAGCTCAGCTTATGATGTAGGAAAGGTTGTAGCTTCAGTCGGTCCTAACAATGCCAGTGTTGACTGGTTCAGGATATCCGTTCACGGAAAATCAGCACATGTGTCGACACCTCACCTTGGAGTGGATGCGCTTTACATCGCTAGTCAGATAGTTGTTGCGATACAGGCGCTTATAACAAGAAGAACCAATCCTCTTGAGAGCATTCTCATAGGTATAGGCAAGCTTGATGCCGGAACCGCTTATAATGTTGTGGCTGAGGAGGCTGCGATGGAGGGAACAATCCGTGTATTCTCACCGGAGCTTAGAAAGGCGACTAAGGAGAGAATAGAGCTTGTTGCTTCGTCTATAGCTGCGATGTACGGTGGGACTGTGTCTATAGAGTGGAAGGATTTCACATCACCGCTCATAAATGACGAGGAATCCACGCTTGAGGTGAGAAAGGTTCTCACATCTGTATTCGGCAAGGATAGCGTAGTTGAGAGCAGGACACCGTCACTTGGCGGGGATGATTTTGCCGAATATATCCTAAAGGTTCCGGGCTGCTACGCATTCGTCGGTTCGAGAAACCCTGAGGTGCCTGAGACAGGTGTGGCACACCACAATTCTTATTTTGATGTGGATGATGGAGCGCTCTCAGTTATGGTAAACCTTATGAGCAGTTATGCGATAGAGTTCCTGAACGGTGAAGTTTAATAAAAAAATAACTTTATAAAGACCTGCACTATGGTATATAATGATATCATACATAGTGCAGGTCTTATGTATTTTTATAAGGTTATTGCGGAGCTTAATGTATGACAGCCGGACATAGTGCGTTTTTGTTGTTGGATTTGAGCTTTGAAATTATTCGTATATTATAATGAAGAGGAGATTGCAATGTCAAAAAAATATATTTCATGGAATGTAAACGGTCTTAGAGCCTGCCTTGACAAAGGCTTTATGGATTTTTTTGATAAGGTTGATGCCGATGCGGTATGCCTTCAGGAGATTAAGCTTTCGGAGGGACAGCTTGCATGGGACAAGCCGGGCTATCATGCATACTGGAACTATGCCAAAAAGAAAGGTTATTCGGGAACAGCGATATTCTCAAAGGAGGAGCCGCTGAGCGTTTCCTACGATATGGGCATCGAGGAGCATGACAACGAAGGAAGAATAATCGCACTCGAATATGCGGATTATTATCTTGTCACGGTCTACACGCCGAATTCACAGAGAGGTCTTGAGAGGCTTGATTACAGAATGAAGTGGGAGGATGATTTCAGGGTCTATCTTAATAAGCTTCGCGAAAACAAGCCTGTCATCGTGTGCGGTGACATGAATGTGGCGCACAAGGAGATTGACCTTAAGAACCCTAAGAGCAACCGCAAGAATGCGGGCTTTACCGATGAGGAGAGGGGAAAGATGACAGAGCTTCTTGACAGCGGTTTTATAGATACATTCAGATATTTTTACCCGGATGTAACCGACAGATACTCATGGTGGTCATATATGTTCCATGCAAGAGAAAACAACGCAGGGTGGCGCATCGATTATTTTCTTGTATCTGAGGAGCTGAAGGACAGGCTGGTGAGTGCGGACATTCATCACAGCGTGATGGGCTCGGATCACTGTCCTGTTGAACTGGTGATAAAATAGCAAGGGGTGATTGCGAATGGATGCTGCAAATGAGAATTTAAATCTTTTAAACATGACAGAACAGGAAAAGATTATTCCGGCAGGAGAAAATGCAGAGACTGATAATCAGCCTGAACTTATGGATGAATCTGTTCAGGAAGCGATAAAGGAAAATGAACAGGAAGCCGTGCCTGAAATAACTGATGGTGAAGTCATTACACAGACTGAAAAGAAAAAGAAGGTCAGAACCCATGCTTCGCTTGCGAAAAATATCGTGTCACTTGTATTTTTTACACTTTCGCTTGTTTTTGGAATAACAGCAAGCACCCTGTTCCTTGTGCGTGAGTCATTGACAACTCAGTCGGTAAGTCAGTCTGTAAAAAATATGACATTGGGCGATACCGGCATTGGATTCTGGTTCGGACAACAGGGGCAGGATGTAACACTCGACGAATATATGACGGATGTGTTCAATTCCTCAGGTGTTGTGAGTGTACAGCAGAAGGACGTAAAGAAGTTTCTTGACAGTGCTTTTGTCAAGAATTTTGTGACTGACAGGTTGAATGGATATATATCAGACTTTATGTATGGCACAGGCGAGGGCAGCATAAATGTTGATGAGGTTATGAGTCTGCTAGGTGACAACTGGGCTGAGGTGAGTGTTAAACTTGGCATTGATAATGCCAAAGTAAAGGGAAAAACACAGGACGATATCAGGGCTGAGGTGCTTACAGGGGTATATAACAGACTTGTGCAGGATATACACTTTGGAAGCTTCACATTGTCAAAATTCAGAAAAGAGTTTCCTGTCATCATGAATGTGGCAAGCTCGCTTATTACATATCCTGCAATGCTTTCGATGGCGGCTGTGGCAGTACTTTTGTGGTTTATCATTTTATTTATGAACATAAGATACTGCGGAGGCTTCAGATATATCGGAAGATGCATGAGCCTTATTGGAATTGTCAATCTTGCCGCTGCGGGGGCGATGTATGTGCTTCCGGTAGTACTTAACGGAATATTTGGTCTGGGGTATGATTTTTATATATCGTTTATGAGCCTGCAGGTTATGCGTGCACTGTTCGCAGGCACAGGCTTCCTGGTGTGCGGAATTATAATCACTTTTTTTGGAAAGATGCTAAGGGCTGTGAGAAAGAGAATATTAAGGCGGAAATTGACATAATTTTGTCAGTATGGTACAATTTCACACGGAAAAGGAACAGATGGTGCGGGTAGTACATTTGCATATGCACTGTTTGGAAAAATATAAATCTAAAGGAGAATATTACAATGAGAAAGAAACCGGTTGTACTTATGGTACTTGATGGCTACGGACTTAGTGACCGTACAGAGGGAAATGCTATTGCACTTGCCAACACACCTGTTATGGACAAGCTTATGAAGGAGTGTCCTTTTGTAAAGGGAAATGCTTCAGGACTTGCGGTAGGACTTCCAGATGGACAGATGGGTAATTCCGAGGTTGGTCATATGAACATCGGTGCCGGACGTATCATATATCAGGATCTTACAAGAATAACAAAGGCAATCGAGGATGGCGATTTCTTCGAGAACAAGGCTCTCCTTGCTGCTATGGAGAACTGCAAGAAGAACAATTCAGACCTTCACCTGTGGGGACTTTTATCAGACGGTGGTGTTCATAGCCATATTTCACATGTATATGGACTTCTCGAGCTTGCCAAGAAGTGCGGAGTTGAGAAGGTGTATGTTCACGCTTTCTTAGACGGACGTGATACCCCTCCGGCATCAGGCAGGGATTATGTTGCCAAGCTTGAAGAAAAGATGGCAGAGATTGGCGTCGGCAAGGTAGCTTCACTTTCAGGTCGTTACTATGCAATGGACAGAGATAACAACTGGGACAGAGTTAAGAAAGCTTATGATTCACTCGTACTCGGAGAGGGCGTTAAGGCTGCAAGTGCTGTCAAGGCTATGGAGGATTCCTATGCTGAGGGCGTTACAGATGAGTTCGTAATTCCTACAGTAATCACAGATGAGGCAGGTAACCCATTATCGGTTGTAAAGGAGAACGATTCAGTTATCTTCTTCAACTTCCGTCCTGACCGTGCAAGGGAAATGACAAGAGCATTCTGCGATGACAAGTTTACAGGCTTTGACAGAAAGTTCATTCCTCTTACATTTGTATGCTTCAAGGATTATGATGAGACAATCCCTAACAAGCTTATCGCATTTGAGAACGGCAGCATCAAGAATACATTCGGTGAGTATATCGCAAGCAAGGGACTTAAGCAGCTTCGACTTGCTGAGACAGAGAAGTATGCACATGTCACATTCTTCTTTAACGGCGGTGTTGAGGAGCCTAATGTCGACGAGGCAAGACTTCTTGTAAACAGCCCTAAGGATGTAGCTACCTATGACCTCAAGCCGGAGATGAGTGCTCCTGAGGTTGGCATGGATCTCGTCGAGGCTATCAAGTCCGACAAGTACGATGTTATTATCATCAACTTCGCTAACCCTGACATGGTAGGACACACAGGTGTTATTCCGGCAGCAATCAAGGCTGTTGAGAGAGTAGACCAGCTTGTTGGCGATGCAGTTCAGGCAGTCAAGGACGTCGACGGTGTTCTCTTTATCTGTGCAGACCACGGAAATGCAGAGAAGATGATTGACTATGAGACAGGTAAGCCTCATACAGCACACACAACGAACCCTGTTCCGTTTATCCTTGTGAACGCTGACCCATCCTATAAGCTCAGAGAGGGCGGCTGCCTTGCAGATATCGCTCCTACACTTCTTGAGATTATGGGACTTCCTCAGCCTGCTGAGATGACAGGAAAGTCCCTCATAGTAAAATAAGGGATAACAGGTCAGCTTGGATAATTTTACAGGCTTAAAAGACAAGTTATAAAAATAATACTTGAAAAAGAGCACCGACTATGTTAAGATAGACAAAGTTGGTGCTCTTTTTGCGCAAAAGTAATCCGTGATGGTTTTAATAAAAGCAGCACTTATTGGTATATTTGCTTAGGAGGTGTGGATCATGGCAGTTTTGAAGATAATATTAACAGTGATTTTTGTGATTGATTGTATAGCTTTATCAGCAATAGTGTTACTTCAGGAGGGTAAGAGCGCAGGACTTGGTGCGATAAGCGGCGCTGCTGAGACTTACTGGGGCAGGAACAAGGGACGTTCAGTGGAAGGTAAGCTTGAAAAGTTTACTACCATCGCTGCAATAGCTTTCCTTGTAATTGCATTAGTACTTAATGTATTTTAACTACTGACACCCTTGCAGATAACACTGCGAGGGTGTTTTTGCGTAAATGTGTAATTTTGTGAACGCAGAATAAGCAATCCCCCGCTTCAAGTGTGTAGAACACTAAGCGGTGGGTAAGGGGGATGCGAACTGCGTTCATGAGCAGGCAGCGAAAGCGGATTGCGAAATGTCCGCTTTACTGAGGTATGTTGTGCGGCTTATCAGATACACGATTGTTTAGTGAAACATCTGATATAATTAAATGTTTATTGTATAGAACGGAGGGGAATATGGACGAATTATTTGAGCAGAGAAAAAAGATGATAGCGGAGCTGGTTCATGATGAACTGTATGTTCCGATGAAGATAAAGGAGCTTGCAATTTTCTTAAATGTTGCGAAGGAGGACAGGCATGAGCTTGAGCGCGTGCTTGACAGTCTTGTTTCGGAGGGAAAGCTGACAATCACGAAGAAGGGCAAGTACATGAAGCCTGACACGTCGCAGATAACAGGTGTGTTTGAGAGCCATCCCAACGGCTTCGGCTTCGTAACCATAGAAGGAGAACCGGATGACGTGTTCATACCGGCTAAATACACAGCAGGTGCACTTCACCATGACAGGGTCCAGATAGTCATAACCTGTGAGAAGTCACAGGGGAGAAGGCGTGAGGGAAGAGTCGTCAAGGTGTTAGAGCACGGGGCGGATCACCTTGTGGGCTACTATCAGAAGGCGAAGAGCTACGGCTTTGTAAGACCCGATGACCAGCATTTTCTAAAGGATATATATATACCCGCCGGGTGTGATATGGGTGCGGTCAATGGACATAAGGTGGTTGTGAAGATAACCAATTACGGCGATGACACACATAAGCCTGAGGGAAAGGTTATTGAGATTCTCGGACATGTCAACGATCCGGGAACAGACATAATGTCCGTTATCGCGGCATATGATATACCGGTGGAGTTCCCAAAGGAGGTCATGGACAGCCTTTCGGCAATTCCGGACAGCGTGGATTCCAAGGCAAGTGCTGGCAGGGTTGATTTCCGTAATTTACAGACGGTCACAATCGACGGTGAGGACGCGAAGGATCTTGATGATGCCATAAGCATTTCAAAAAATAAGGATGGCTATACTCTTGGCGTGCATATCGCGGATGTCAGCAACTATGTGACGGAGAATTCACCGCTTGACAAGGAGGCAAAAAGCAGGGGAACCAGCGTGTACCTTGTCGACAGGGTTATACCTATGCTTCCGCATAAGCTCTCTAACGGAATATGTTCACTCAACGAAGGAGTTGACAGACTGGCGTTAAGCTGTGTGATGGATATTGATTTTAAGGGAAATATAGTCGGACACAGAATATGTGAGTCGGTTATAAATGTTGACTGCCGCATGTCGTACACATCCGTGAAGAAGATACTTGTCGATGACGACGTAGAGGAGAAGGAAAGGTATTCCGACCTTGTCGATATGTTTTTCCTTATGAAGGAGCTGTCTGAGCTTCTAAGGAGCAGAAGAGAGAACAGAGGCTCAATAGACTTCGATTTTCCTGAGAGCAGGATTATTCTTGATAAAAATGGAAAACCTATAGATATCAAGCCTTATGAGCGAAATGTCGCCACAAGAATCATAGAGGACTTCATGCTCGCGGCAAATGAGACCGTGGCTGAGGATTTCTTCTGGCAGGAGCTTCCGTTCGTGTACAGAACGCATGATGACCCGGATCCGGAGAAGATAAGAAGCCTTGCGACATTCATAAACAACTTCGGATATTCAATCCGCATGGGTCAGGATTATGTCCACCCTAAGGAGCTGCAGAAGCTTCTTGCGTCCATACAGGATTCGCCTGAGGAGCCGCTCATATCAAGACTCACACTAAGAAGCATGAAGAGAGCGCAGTACTCGACGGAGTGCACCGGACATTTCGGATTATCCGCCAAGTATTACTGCCACTTCACATCGCCGATAAGAAGATATCCGGATCTCCAGATTCACAGGATTATCAAGGAGAATCTTCACGGTGGACTGACCGGAAGACGCATAGAGCATTATGAGCGTATTCTGCCCGAGGTAGCAAAGAATTCAAGCCTTATGGAGCGCAGAGCCGATGACGCGGAGCGTGACACCGATAAGCTCAAGAAGGTTGAGTACATGTCATCGCGTATCGGAAATATGTATGACGGAGTGATATCCGGAGTAACCGCCTATGGCTTCTATGTGGAGCTGCCTGATACCATAGAAGGAATGGTTCACATAAATACCTTGGAGGATGACTACTATATATTTGATGAGACACACTATGAGCTATACGGTGAAGTTACACATAAGACATATAAGCTGGGGCAGCAGGTGACTGTTGAGGTTGTGGGAACGGATAAGCTTATGAGAACCATTGATTTTGAGGTTGTGCAGAAGTGATATGCTATTATTTGGGTTATAGGAATAAAACGCCTGGTATTTAAAATACTTAGTGTTTAAAGTGCATAATATTTAAAGTATTTTGAATTTAAAGTGCATAGTATTTAAAGTATTTTGAATTTAAAATGCATAATATTTAAAGTGTTTTGTGTTTAAAATGCTCAGTATTTAAAATGTATTGTATTTGAAAACATAAACTGTTAGTTTAATTTCAAAATATCCATTGCAAAAAGCTTGGTTCATGTGGTATAATTCCGATTGTTGACGAAAGGAAAGAAAACTATGGGCGATAAAGATAATTACAAGTTAATAGCGAACAATAAAAAAGCCTACTTTGATTACTTTATCGAGGATACATGGGAGGCAGGTATAGCACTCCACGGAACTGAGGTCAAGTCAGTCCGCATGGGAAAGTGCAGTATCAAGGAAGCTTTCATCCGTGTCGAGGATGGAGAGGTGTTTGTCTACAACATGCACATCAGTCCTTATGAGAAGGGCAACATTTTTAACAAGGATCCGCTCCGCGTTAAGAAGCTTCTTCTTCACAGACATGAGGTCAACAAGATTCTGGGTGAGGTGACCCAGAAGGGTTATACCCTTGTGCCGCTTCAGGTTTATCTAAAGGGTAGTCTTGTCAAGGTTCAGGTTGGACTTGGACGCGGCAAGAAGCTCTATGATAAGAGAGATACTATTGCCAAGAAAGATCAGCGAAGAGAAGCTGAGAAGGATTTTAAGATTAAGAATCTCTACTAAAATATATCATATACATCGGTGATGGACCTGGATAATGTTTTGGAAAGGTCTGTCAAGAGCTGATCAGAGCTATGCTCTGTCTGCTATATATCCGGGGTAGTAAAGGTTTCGACGGGCTATTTGAAGTCGGAGAAGCAAGCCGCACGGTCATGCGTCAAATGCCAAAATTAAAATTAAACGCTGAAGATAATTTAGCAGTTGCAGCGTAAGCTGTGACAAAAGCTGCCCTTGATGGCAGCCGTTCGACCTAGCGCACCTACACGTTAGCAATCGGGCGTCGACTCTGTAGGAAACGACACGGGCAAAGCTTTGAACCCGCGGGCGTATTATGAAGCTACTGAAGTGCATATCCTGTTAACCGGAGCTGCATGGAGGGAACGGAAGCTGCTTAGCAGTTTCAAAAAGATTAACTAAGCTTGTAGAAGGACGAGGGATAGTGGTTCGGACACGGGTTCGATTCCCGTCTACTCCACTTATCAACTATGTGACGAACCCACTATTCGCATTATGCTTTATGAGAATATGTGGCTTGTATCGAAGATAATCGCATGATTGGTGATGTAGAATGAAAAAGGGGCGTAAGCCCCTTTTTTGTATGATTGTAAATAGTCGAAAAACTCAAAACAGGCTACGGGGGTTTTTAGACTATCAATATTTATTGACTGTCTAAAAACTGTTTGATAGTCTAAAAACTTCTAAGCCTTGTAGATTCTGGGGTTGACGGCATTTTGTATTAACATTTTTATTCTCTAAGAACATTGTTTTATAAAAAAAGCGTCCCCATCGTCCCCAAAGTGGCGCAAAGCCTTGTAAATACTACGCGCAAGGCTGGGGACGCTCCACGCCAAGGTAGCGTCCCCAAGCGTCCCCAAGTCCCCAAAACGTCCCCAGCCTCAAAAATTGTAAATAGTCGAAAAACGTCTTTGTGGCAACATGGTTTTATCATAAACGGAAAACTATTGAATACCAAACGTTTTTGCAGGAATATCAATTCCTACCATTTTTCCGAAAGCCAATGCCCATTTGACAAAATTGTATGATATTGATGTGATTATATTGCAAGTTATAATATATCCATCCTTAATGGGCTTGTTTATATTGTCATCCCAGCCCACCATTTCTGCTAAATCACTTTCGGAAAATCCTTCTTCAAAAATCTCTTCTTTATTGACACCAGCCATGAACGGTTTTCCATTAAGTAATCCGGCTCTGACAAGTAACAGAGGTGCAATTGAAATAGCTCCTATTGTTTTTCCGTCAAACTTTTTGATGAAATCTATTATTTTTTTGTTTTCAATAGCCTCTCTGATATCCATTGCACCAGGCAATATCAAGCTGTCATACGCATCCAAATCAAAATTATCAATAGTAGCATCGGGAATTACTGATAATCCATCTTCACTTCTGATTGCCTGTTTTGAAATCCCAAAAATTGTAATTGGTTTTTCAGCGAGTGCCAATATCTCAAGCGCAGGACTGATTTCAAAATTACAAAATGAATCATATAATAATACGGCAGTTTTTTTCATATCAATTTTCCTCCATATACAAATTCAGTCTGGTAAATTACCTTTTTAATTATACCATATAGTTCTAAAAACTCAAAAGATTATTTTGCTCACTTTTCCCGTGTTTACTGAGAAACTGCTTATTAAGAAAGGATTGTAAAAGGTCAAGATATTGCTTGACACTGTCTAAAAACAGTAGTATTCTATTTGCAACAACATATAAGCGGTGTTCACGAAGTGCTTGCATGGTTTGAACGATAAGTTCATGAAGTCTATGAGGGTGCAGACTAAACTCGTAAGACAAAGTTTTATATGCTCCATGTCAGCTAGTCATACCAGCTGCGAGAACAAGCAGTTGCGAAGTTAAAAGCGGTGAACAGGAAAGTGTATAGCATAGCTATACGTTTTCCTGTCTGCCGCTTTTTTGTGCCTAAAATTATTTAAAGGAGTGACGCATGCTTGAAGCAAGATAAGGTGGACGACCGTCAAGACGACCTGATAAAGAAACGCTCCAGCATTTATCAGACATGCTGACAATAGAGCAGATTGCTCAGCTCTATTGTGTTGACCGTTCTACTGTTTGTAACTGGAAGAAATATTATAGACTGCCAAAGATTGGACGCCCAACAAAGCGTCCGTCAGCACGCAAATTAAGAAATCTGTGCAAAACATGTTCTGTTGTGGTCAAGCTTTTTTGTAACACTTGTGGCTAAAAAATAGCGCTTATCAATTTATGCTGCCGTCCTTGCTTCATATGGGGTTCGATAACCATTATAACTGTGTGGACGAACATGATTATAATCAACGTATGCAAATTCTTCTACCTTTTGATAGAGTGTTTCCTCTGTTGTAAACTCATACAAATTTGTGCATTCATTCTTCAAGGTATTGAAGTAACGCTCCATCGGTGCATTGTCGTACGGATATCCTGCTTTGCTCATGCTCTGTGTCACATTTACCGATTCGCAGAATTCGGTAAATGCTTTGGATGTATACTGTGAGCCCTGGTCAGAATGTAAGATAAGCCCCTCTTTGATGGTTGGCTGCGATTCCAGTGCTTTTCGGAGCGTTCGGATTGCAAGATCACTGGTAATGTTACGATCTGTTATGTTGGCAATCACACTCCGGTCATGCAAATCTATAATAGTACAGTTATAGCGTACTTCATGATTTGCAAGGAACAGATAGGTGAAATCCGTGCACCATTTTCGATTGATTTCATCTGCTGTGAAATTCTGCTTCAGCTTATTATCGAATACCTTATGCGGTTTTCCATGCTCATATCCCGGCTTTTTGGGACGGACAACATCAGATCTATCTTGAACATGTAGATGGACTGATGTGCAGTGAAAAGACATTGTATAATTACGTGGATGCCCAGCTCTTTGATATTAGGAACATTGATCTGCCCCGCAAAGTGAAATACCGTCCTCGTTATAAGAAGGTTAAATTTAGATAGAAACCAACATAAGTTCATGTTATAATTAGTTATCTGATTAGTGCAACATGATTATATAAAAATGGAGTTGAGATTATGCTGAAAAACAACCTGGAAATAGATGCTAAGGTAAAGTGCCTCGAAGAAGGAGTTACTCAGGCGCAGCTTGCGGAGAAGATTGGAACTTCGGCTCCGTATGTAAGCCGGCTGATAAACAAGAAAGAGGGCATTTTGAATAAGACTTTTGTAGAAATGCTTGAAGCTCTCGGCTACGACATTCAACTGACCTATGTAAAAAGATAAGTGAAAATTGCAAGCTGGTAGAGACAAATACTCAAAAAGGCAATTGCTCATGTAGCTAATCAGAGAATTGAGATTGACTTGGATGATGGTGTAAAGGTAAATTATGCGAAGCTCCAAGGCGTGGAAGTGGCGCAGGAAGGTAAGAAAGCATTAAAAATAGATTTGCTGGCAAAAATATAGAGTGAATGAGGTGAATTGAAAATGAAAATTAAAAAATTAACATTAAATAATTTTATGGCTTTTGATAATGCCGAAATTAATTGGTCAGATAATATCAATATTATCTGCGGTGAGAACAGTACCGGCAAAACAACACTTTTAAAAGTGATGTATTCTTTGATAAAGCCATTTAGTAGTGGAGACAAAGATAATCTTACAAAGGAGATGGAAGAACAGGTTTTTGTAAAAAAAATTCAAGGTGTGTTTCGACCGGATGAAATGAAAATTGGCAGACTTGTAAGCCGAAAACAGGGAAGTAACCGAACGGATTTTTCTATTGATTTAGAAAAGAAACAAAAAATCTCAGTTGGATTTGGAAACAGGCAGGAAAATCATGCAGATGTTTCTGCATTTCAGGAAGAAAAAACAAAAAAATATGATGTTATATATATCCCTACAAAAGAAATGATTTCCACGGTGGAACATTTTGTATCTTTATATGATGAATATCATATAGATTTTGAAGAAATGTATTATGATCTTGCAAAGCTTTTAGACAGACCACTTTCAAAAGGTCCTAATACTACGGAGCAGAATCAGGTATTAAGCAATCTCGAAGATATTATGAAAGGACAAATTGTACAGAAAAACAAGAAATTCTATTTCAAAATAAAAGGTGAGGGTGAATTTGAGATGGGGTTGCTTTCAGATGGATACAGGAAGCTATCTATGATTATATATATGATTCTTTCTGGAAGTTTGAATAAAAATACTATCTTATTTTGGGATGAACCGGAAACAAATATGAACCCTAAAATGATTCGCCCGATTGTACAGGCAATGGTAGCCTTAGCACAGATGGGAGTGCAGATTTTTGTTTCCACACATGATTATTTTATTCAGCAGGAATTTAATATGGTAGCCTCTTATCCTGAGCTAAATCCAAAAAAACTGGATATTAAGTTTATTTCATTGTTTAGGGATGAAAAAACGCGGGATGTTCATTATGAGATGAAAAATTCAGCATCGGATTTGGAGCATAATGCAATCATGCAGGAGTTTGATGCAATGTATGATAGAGAACAGGGGATTATTTATGGAGAATAACATAAAGGAAGAAAGCAGATTAAAGTTCCAGTTTGCAGAAAATGATATAGTGATAAAATTTGATGATACAAAATTTTATCGAGACTATTTTAATAAATTACCAGAGGCAAAAGGTGTTGATTTTATTTCTGTTGCAAAAGATAAGATTGCATTTATAGAAGTAAAAAATTGTACTGGAGATGAAGGTAACAATCGGTGGAGAATTGTGCCGGATAACCGAAAACGCAATACAACCCATACATCCGTAAATGTGGAAGGACGTGATAGTCTGGATATTGAAGTAGCACAGAAAACTGCAATGACATTAGCAGCTTTAGTTGGAGCAAAATCATTTAGAAATACAAAAGAGTGTTTGAATGAATTAAGGGAATATATTCAATTTTTATCAGAAGATAGTTTTTCGAATGATTCAAAAAAGAAATATGTAATATTGTTTCTGGAAGGTGATTTTGGTACAAGAACCCGAACTAAGAAGATGATTATGAAGGAATTGCAGGACAGTATGAATAAAAAACTTCGATGGATTGATTGCAGAGTATCTGTTGTCGATTCCGATACATATGATCCGAGAATATTTCGGATCGTAAGCTGAGATATGATTGTAAAGGTATAGAAGTACGAGCACATGCTTCATTACTGATTGCAGGTATATATCTTATTTTCATAAGTCTGGGACTCCCGGATTCGCTGCTTGGCTCGGGATGGCCGACCATGCAGGTATATTTTGGCGTGCCGTCATCGTATGCGGGATATGTCTCGATCAAAATATCATTTATGACAATCATATTGGCACTCATGAGCCCGAAGCTTATAAGCAGGCTGCATACGAAATGGATTGTGATATGTTCGATTCTGCTCACAATTTTCGGGCTGTGTGGATTTTCACCTGAATCAGTGAAGTTGATTTCTTCACAGACTCCTTAAATCCTATAATTTCAAGCCTTTGCAACACTTTGTTGTTCAATATCATTATTCACCTACCGGGTGAAAAAAATATATGGTAAAATATACGTAACAAAACCTATGGATTGGGTTCAGGATGCGAATAAGAACAATGTGTTGTCCGTGGAGGACGGTTTAGGACAGATTAACGGGGCTAAGGACGAGGCGGACAAGATTGGCAGAATGCAGACCGACTCCAAAGAGATGGCGATGCAGGTATTAGATGCAAGCAAGGAAACGGAGCAGTTTGCTCACAAGCTTGGGGACACCTCGGAAAGACTTAAGGAGCTTGTTGCAAGTCTCAGAGAACAGACCGGACAGGTGGTTGAGCAGGGCAAGAGCCAGCGGAAGGTTACGGAGGAGGTTGAGAACGCTTTCCTCGGAGTGGAGCAGATTGCGGGACAACTTGTGGAGATTGCGGGGACGGAGGTTTCATAGAAGCAGAGGAATCTCCGGTGTAAAGCATGGTAATGCAAGGGAAGGCGCGGGAATGCTATGGTTCCGTGTAGATTACATGGTTACATAGACATTTGAGCTGATATGGTTATAAATTTAATGAACATTCAGAAAGAGAGAAAGCTATCAATGAACACAAAATGGCAATTAACAAATACAACAGAATCACAGAAAGGTACTAAGCAGGATTTCCTGCAGAAAACCTGGGTTGTATGTGCGCTTGCACTTGTGTGTACATTTTTGTGGGGCAGTGCCTCACCGTGTATCAAGCTGGGATATGCGCTTTTTCAGATACCGTCGAGTGAGACATGGACACAGGTGTTGTTTGCAGGGACAAGGTTTATATTGGCGGGAGTGCTTACTGTTCTTATAGGGAGTGTGCTCAACAGGAAAATGTTAGTTCCGACTAAGTCATCAATACCAAGCATTGCGAAGCTTGCACTGTTCCAGACGATACTGCAATACATTTTCTTTTACATAGGGCTTGCTCATAACAGTGGTGTCAAGGCTTCCATTATAAATGGCTCGAATACATTTTTCGTGATACTGCTGGCGGGGCTTGTATTTCATCAGGAAAAGCTCAGCTTCAAGAAGCTTGCCGGCTGCGTAGTAGGATTTGCGGGTGTAATCATCGTGAGCATGAACGGCAAATCTATTGACATGAACCTCAGCCTTATGGGGGACGGAAGTCTGTTTCTGTGTGCGATATCTTATGCGATATCGTCCTGCCTTATGAAGAATTATTCCAAGAATGACAATCCTGTAATGCTCAGCGGATATCAGTTCATATTTGGCGGTATAGTTATGGTGATTCTTGGCTTTGCCATGGGTGGCAGAATCAGCCATGTATCGGTGGGCGCGGTTCTTATGCTGTTCTATCTGGCATGCATATCGGCAGTTGCGTATTCTCTCTGGGGAATACTGCTAAAGCACAATCCGGTATCGAAGGTGGCAATCTTTGGCTTTACCAACCCTGTATTCGGTGTGCTGCTCTCAGCATGGTGGCTGGGCGAGGGCAGCAGTGAGCTTGGAATAAATGCGCTTATAGCCCTTATACTTGTCAGTATAGGTATACTTATCGTAAATGTGCGCACAACAGCGAAATAGCCGGGGCAGACGTAAGAATAGTGTGTGAAAGCTTGTGTGTGATAGGTTTTGCAAAAATAAGCCGAAAATCACATACAGTTGAATATGGCATTGAAATAAAATAGTGATATTTAAGAGTTATAAGAATGGCTGGATAATTATGCGTGGATGATGAGCCGCTCAGAGTCGGATTTTAGGTCTGACTTTGAAGGGGCAATATAGCGTGGATGTTATCCGGTCATTTTTTATTTTTTTAATATCTGCCGTCCGGCAAAAAATATAGACCACTTGTCGCAATTTGCTTTTATTTTTTTGCTGTGCGGATATAATCGGATACATAGGAAGCAGGAAGGAGCAGCCGATGAAAATTGCATTTGAGATAAATGAAAAATATAAAAAACCGGAAATACATATATGCAGTGACAGGGATGACCATGAGAGCCGGAAGATTTATATGACTGTCATGGAGGTATTTGAAAAGAATATCACAGCCTATGATGACAATGAGCCGGTTATGATAAGGCATGGTGATATCGTGAGAATTTTTACCCAGAATAAGAATGTTTATCTTCTCACTGAAAAGAGGCAGTACAGGCTCAGGGAGCGGTTATATGAGCTGGAGGATATATTAGATCCGGACAGCTTTGTCAGGATATCCAATTCAGAAATCGTGAATGTAAGGAAAATAATCAGGCTGGACACAAGCATTACCGGAACAATCAGGATGTACATGAAGGGAGATACACAGACCTTTGTATCCAGAAGATATGTAAGCAGGATAAAGAAGACATTAAAATTATAAAAACAGCTTATATTTGATGGCAGAATGTATACAAAACCGGGATGGGAGCTGTTTTTGGGGCAGCGGTAAAATAATATGTCTGCACAGATAAAGCATAGATGTTGTATAGGATTATGATTTAAGAAAGGGCAAATGAAATGGTAAAAAATGTATTGCTAAGAATTATAAATAGTTTTATGTATGCAATAGGCATAACAACAGTGGTCTACATTATAGTGATAATGATTTCGGGGCAGACACCGCTTTTGCCGGATTATGCCCGGAAATTTGACAGCGACGTGAAGGCACTGCTTGTTCAATTGATATTGGTAGGAGCAATGAGCGCGGCACTGGGCGGCGGTACGATAATAATGGAGTTTGAAAGGCTTGGACTGCTTGCGCAGAGTGCGGTCTATTTTGTAATTTCGCTGTGCGTATGGCTTCTTGTGGGGAATTTCTGCTGGTGTATAACGAAGTATCCGCAGGCATTCGTGTCTGTGATTGTAAGCTACACGGCTTCATATATTGTGTGCTGGGTAATCCAGTACAGGATATGTAAGAAAAATATAGCTGATATAAATAAAAAAATTATGGAGCTGGAGGCGGATAACCATGGAGAACGCGATAGTAATTGACGGCCTGAAAAAGGAATACGGCAAGAGAGCTGCGGTAAAAGCAATATCTCTTAATGTAGAACAGGGGACACTTTTCTCACTGTTGGGCGTAAACGGAGCAGGAAAAACCACAACCATAAAAATGCTCACAGGTCTTACCAGACCCACATCCGGTGAGGCGTATGTGATGGGCAGGAGCATAAATACTGAGCTTGCCAAGGTGAAGAAGCTGGTGAGTGTTTCACCGCAGGAAACGGCGGTCGCACCTAACCTCACCGTAAGGGAGAATCTTGAGTTCATTGCCGGTATATATGGTATAGATAGGAAGCATGCGAAGGAAAAAACGGATGAGCTTGTAAGAGAATTTTCAATGGAAGAAGTAGAAAAATCAAAGGCAAAAACCTTATCCGGTGGATGGCAGAGGAGACTCAGCATTGCAATGGCACTTATCACGGAACCAAAAATTTTGTTTCTTGATGAGCCGACGCTGGGGCTGGATGTCATCGCCAGAAGGGAGCTGTGGCAGATTATCAATTCTGTGAAGAAAAATGTGACGATAGTGTTGACCACGCATTACATGGAGGAGGCGGAAAAGCTCTCAGACAAGGTCGCAGTAATGGTAAAAGGCGAGGTCAAGGCTGTTGGAACTGTATCTGAGCTGTTGCAAAGGACAGGGAAGCAGAATCTGGAGGAAGCATTCGTATCGATAGTAGGGGTGGAATAAGAAGGAGAAGAAAAATATGAGAGCATTGGTATTTGGAAATAGAACATTTAAGGAAATTCTAAGAGACCCGCTCAGCTATATTTTTTGCGTGGGTTTTCCTATAGTAATGTTGATAGTTATGTCGATTGTGAATGACAGTATACCGGCAGAGAGCGGGATGACCGTTTTTCAGCTTAAAAATCTGACACCCGGAATAATGGTGTTCGGTCTGGGATTTGTCATGCTGTTTACATGTATCCAGGTGTCGAAGGACAGGACAACGGCACTGATGCTGCGTCTCTACACATCGCCGATGAAAACGATTGATTTTCTGATAGGCTACACACTTCCTGTAATACTCATCGCTTTTTTCCAGTCGGCTGTGACATATATCTGCGCCGGAGTTATCAGCCTTATTGTGGGAGAAAGCCTGAAGCTATCCGACATGCTGTTATGTCTTGTCTGCCTTATTCCGACGAAGATATTGCTGATTGGCTTCGGGCTGCTGTTCGGTTCAATGCTTAGCGATAAGGCGGCACCCGGCTTCTGCTCAATAATAATTTCCCTTATAAGCATGATTGGCGGAGTATTCATGGATGTTGATATGATGGGCGGCACAATCAAGAACGTAAGCCATGCTCTCCCATTCTACCATGGAGTGCATATTGCAAGAAATGCCTTCGCAGGTAACTTGGCCGGACTTGGAAAATCCTTTGCCGTAGTCTCTTTCTGGGCTGTAGCGGTATATCTGCTTGCCTGCGCTGTATTCAGAAATAAAATGCAGAAGGATGTGCGTTAGCCGGGCAGGTTGGGACAGGGGGTCTGACACCATGTCCCAATGCGTGGGACACCGGTGTCAGACCCCCTGTCCCAACCTGCCCCTTGTTCCGGCGGCAGCCCCGGCTTTTGTCTCCCAAATTACACCATAGGTATAATGACAATTCAGAAAAAGTATGCTATTATGTCGGTAACAAAGAAAGAGAAGCGAATTGTAATGTGAATCCGGGAGGGGAAAGAAGATTTATGGACACAGTAAAAATATTGGAAGTAAAAGAGAATGTCTTTGATGCGAACGAGGTGAATGCAAGGACCGTCAGAGAGCAGCTTACGAAGGAGGGCAGGCTGGTTATCAATGTGATGTCCTCTCCGGGCTCCGGCAAGACCACAATGCTTGTGAGAACAATAAATATGTTACAGCCAAAGTTCAGGGTAGGTGTGTTGGAATGTGATATCGATGCCAGTGTTGATGCGCAGACGATTCAGGCTGCAGGAGGCAAGAGCATTCAGCTTCATACAGGCGGGATGTGCCACATGGACGCACAGATGACCAAGCAGGGCTTGGATGCGATGGGAATGGATGACGTTGATGTATGCTTTATTGAGAATGTCGGAAATCTGGTATGCCCGGCAGAGTATGACACAGGAGCACAGGTTAACATTACGATTCTCTCTGTCCCTGAGGGTGATGACAAGCCGGCAAAATATCCATTGATTTACCAGGTGAGCGAGCTTGTCCTTATAAATAAAATTGATGCCATGGGAATTTTTGACTTTGACAAGGAGCTTGTCGAGGAGAGGATTCATAAGCAGAATCCTGAGGCGAAGATTATCTATATTTCCGCCAAGACAGGTGAAGGCTTCGATGAATGGATTGCATGGTTAAAGAATAAGCTGCAGGAAAGGAATGCATAGATATGTCTACAGTAAAAGTAATCAAGGTCAATGAAAATGTATTTGCCGCGAATGACAGGGAGGCTGATGACATCCGCGAAATGTGTAAAAGAAATAAGACCTTCTTCGTGAATGTGATGTCTGCGCCAGGTTCAGGAAAGACAACCATGCTGGTGTCACTTATAAATATGCTCAAGGATAAATATAATATTCTTGAGATGGATGTGGATATTGATACTGATTTGGACGCTAGGAGGGTGGCGGAGGAAACAGGTATTCCGTCCGTTCAGATTCACAATGGTGGTCTGTGCCATATTGATGCGGATATGACGAGCCGCGCTCTTAAGAATGTGAATCTTGCCGGGGTTGACCTTCTGATTCTCGAAAATATCGGAAATCTTGTCTGTCCGGCGGAATTTGACACGGGTGCACATAAGAAGGCTATGATTCTTTCTGTTCCTGAGGGTGATGACAAGCCTTTGAAATATCCTCTGATGTTCACAATATCGGACTTGGTTATAATCAGCAAGATTGATACCGTTGATTTCTTTGAGTTTGATTTTGCTGCGGCGCGCGAGCGGATTCTTGCACTGAATCCTAAGGCGGAAATCATAGAAATAAGCGCAAAGACCGGTGAAGGAATGGATAAGCTTGCCGGATGGTTTGTAAAGCAGATTGAGGATATAAGGGAATAAAATAATTAAAATGGAACGGAACATTTTGATAAAATGTGAAACTGCTGTTAAGTTTACGGAATCGTTGCCGATATAAAATACACGAAAATAAATCAGCCTTACATCCTTTGGAGGACAGAGGTGTCTGAACGCTGCGGCGGAGGATGTTGTAATCAGCTAACACACATTACACCAAGGAGGCATTTATATGGATTATCCTGTATTGGACGCAAGGGCAACCGGGGCGAGAATCAAGGAGCTGCGCAAGGCACGGCACCTTACTGTGGAGAACGTGGCAAGCTTTATGGGTTTTGAATCTGAGCAGGCAGTCTACAAGTGGCAGCGCGGCGACAGTCTTCCGACAGTCGACAACCTGTATGCTCTTAGCAGGCTGTTCGGAACCACTGTGGATGACATACTGGTAGGCAGTATTGAGAGGGACGAAAGTCCTTCTTTTTCTGTTTTAGGGGGAATCCCCATGCCAATCGAATCTGCAAGTGTATAACGTATTATATTTATGCATATCAGCTCCGTTGTCCGAAGCAAGATGTTCTAAGAACTCTGATAAAGATGTTCTATCCGTCCGCCACCGAAGCAAAGCATACATCCTTGTATGCATTGCTTCTAAAGCAGCATCCTTGCTGCTTTTGGCTAGTTTGCTTAGCAGAGTTCTAAGAACATTTTGCTTCTCCCAAAAGTCGTGATATGCATAAATATAATACGTTATACACGGCTAGATATATTGAAATGTTTTGACACACGAATCCAAAATCTAATATAAAATGAGGTCTTTATGGAAAGGTTTTTTGAAGAAAATAGCACGGATAAGGCGGTGATTTACAGAATGAACAGGAACGTGGCACATTATCATCTTCCGGGCTTATTTGAGTTTATTGAATTGTATCGTGTGTTCCTGCCACTGTATCGTGAGCACAGGGAATACTTCTATGACTGGTGCGATATAGGGTCTATATATGGTTCACCGGCGGATTGTATCTGGGGCGGAGGACGTGTCGGCTTCGGGGACAATGACCCGCAGGAGGTTCTGGAATTAATGCGGGAATACGGAATTTCGGCAAGGCTTACATTCAGCAATTCGCTGCTTAAGGAGGAGCACCTTAGGGATAAGAAATGTAATTCTCTATGTGCGTTGTTTGCCGAATGTGGGAATAAAAAGAATGGTGTGATTGTACATTCGGAGCTGTTGTTGGATTACTTGAGGAAAAAATATCAGGAGCTTTATTTTGTCTCATCCACAACCAAGGTGTTGACGGATTTCAAGGAATTTCTTGCGGAAGTAAACAGGGATGATTTCAGCTATGTTGTCCCTGATTTCCGGCTGAATAAAGCGTTTGACAGATTGAACACGTTGTCCGGGGAACAGAAGGACAAGGTCGAATTTTTATGCAATGAGTGCTGTTATACCGGCTGTAATGACAGAAAGGCGTGCTATGAAAATGTAAGCCGGAAGAATCTGGGGGAAAAATGTCCGGAACATCATTGCAATGCGCCCGATGCGAAGGTGGGGTATCTTTTTTCAAGGGCAATGAAGAATCCAAGCTTTATCGGTATAAGTGACATTAAGGATATCTATATGCCGATGGGCTTTTCTAATTTTAAGATAGAGGGGAGAGGGCTGGGAAGCGCAATCATTCTTGAATTTCTGCTATACTATATGACTAAGCCGGAGTACCAGCTGCAGGTGAGGGAGGAGATATACCTTGACAGCATGCTGGATTTATTCTGATATGTACCTGGCAAAGATAGGGCAAAGATTATAAAAAACAGTTGAAATATGACAGGAAATCGCATATCATATAGAGGATAAAAGGGAGTAGCTGGCCGACAGAGTTCACTTTTTCGTCAGTACAGCTGTTAGAGATAACAGCTCGGAGGGTGATTAAATAGCGAGACTTTTACTGTTAACGCAGTAGGAGTCTCTTTTTTTATAAATAAACCTACTGCTAAAATAAAAAGGGAGAGAGGTAAGAGTATGTTTTTACAGGTTTTTATTTTGCTGGTAGGTTTTTTGCTGTTAGTTAAGGGTGCGGACTGGTTCGTGGAGGGCGCCGCGGGTATTGCCAAGAAGCTTGGCATTCCTCAGCTCATAATCGGTCTTACCATTGTCGCCATGGGCACAAGCATGCCGGAGGCGGCTGTAAGCATAACTGCAGCATTGCAGGAGAACGCAGGAATTACAATCGGAAATATCGTTGGAAGCAATATACTTAATATTCTGATTATACTTGGTGTCACTGCACTGATTACGAATGTGGCGATTCAGAAGTCAACATTATACTATGAGATACCATATATGATAGCAATTACAATTGTGCTTATGATATTCGGTATCACCGGAGGGGAGATATCATTTATAGAGGGCATTATCTTCTGGCTGCTGTTCATTGTATTCCTTGGATATCTTTTCGTCATGTCAAAGAAGGGAAATTCGCAGGAGAATGAAGAGGTAAAGGATATACCGGTGTGGAAATGTATCCTGTTCATGCTGGTTGGCGGAGTTATGGTTGTCAAGGGAAGTGATTTTGCCGTGAGCGGTGCCTCAGCGATTGCAAGATTTTTCGGAATGAGTGAGAGATTTATCGGTCTTACCATTGTCGCGTTCGGTACTTCACTTCCGGAGCTTGTTACATCAGTCACGGCAGCAAAAAAAGGAAATGCCGGAATTGCCATCGGTAATATCGTAGGCAGCAATATTTTCAATATTCTGTTCGTGATCGGAACAACTGCACTTATCTGTACGGTTCCGTTTGAAAGCAAATTTATCATAGACACTATTATTGCGATTGCCAGCGGTGCAGTGCTGTGGCTTGGCACATATAAGAACAGAGAGCTGAGAAAGCCTTGCGGAATTGTCATGCTGCTTGGATATGCGGCGTATTTTATATATTTGTGTGTATAAACGATAATCTGGTAATTGCGGAACAGTTTATTGGCTTATTTGTGTTTCGCGATTGCCGGATAAGAGGATGCTGAGGTCAGTGGGAGTTAAAAGCTCCCACTGACAGTTCGCAAAGCGACTGCGTTCATGAGCAAGTAGCGAAAGCGGATTGCGAATGTCCGCTTTACAAATAAACTAAAACTAAACTGCAGGTATATGGTTTTTATGAAATTAATGGTGTAGAATAAAGCCATAGTTGATTGAAGCTAATTGAGAAAAAGATATCATGTGAAACAGCGAAAGGAATGGTGTGATTATGGCAAAGATGACATCGGCGTATGCTAATAAAGTGTTAAAAAAGCTCACGGAGGATAAAGAATACTGGCTTAAGAAGGAGAATGACGGCTCCACCTATGTGGCGGCGGTTGACGAAGAGCCGGTAATCCCTGACTATGACTATTCAACGGTGGCGGCGGAGATTGAGGCGATTGATGACAAGATAATGAAGATAAAGCATGCAATCAATGTCAATAATGTGACCAACCGCATTGAGGTTGGCGATGTCTGTATGACGATTGATGAGATTCTTGTAAGGATGGCACAGCTTAACAAGCGCAAGAGCTTTCTTGATACCTTGAGAAAGCAGGCACCTAAGACACGAATTGATTCCGGTGTTTTCAATGCGAGAAAGACGGCTCCCGAATACGAGTACATCAATTATGATTTGGAGCTTGTAAAGAGCGATTATGAGCGCATAGACGCAGAGATAGCGCAGATGCAGATTGCACTTGATAAGTACAACCAGACCTTTGAATTTGAGGTTGAGGTGTAATACAGTGAAATCTTTCCGGACAGAAATATTTATCAGCACAGAAAAATTATTTTGCCTGTAATATATGGATAGTGTTTATTGTTAAGGTTACTGCTTATTCTGTTATTTATTATAGGTTAATGTTCATGGTTCCTGATTGGAGGATTCTTAATGTATAGCTGATGACTGCTTCTGCCGAAAACTTTGCACGAAGGTGCAGGGCATGGAAGTTCGGTTTTACATGCCAATGTGTATTTAATATAAGCCGGGTAATGCATCTGCATTACCCGGCTTGTTTTAAGTTCCAAAGTATCATTTACATAATTTAAAATATAAAGTATAATAAATTTGTTAATTTTTAAACATAATGGGGTTTGAAAGGAGAATGGCATGAATGAGATTTTGATTGGTGTTGCTGTGGCTGTTGTGCTGCTGCTGGTTATTGTCCTGATAGGATATGTGAAGGCTCCGCCTGATACGGCGTACATGATTTCCGGTTTCCGCAAGACGCGTATTCTGATTGGAAAGGCGGGTATCCGCATACCATTTCTGGAGAGACTTGATAAGCTGTCGCTTAAGATGTTCTCTGTGGATGTAAAGACCACGGACTATGTGCCGAATGCAGAGTATATCAACGTCAAGGTTGATGCAACGGTTAAAATACGAATCGGGCAGAGTCAGGAGATGATGGCTCTTGCTTCAAAGTTCTTCTTAAATGAAGATGAGAAGATGATTATTAACCGCGTTCAGGATACTCTTGAGGGAAATATGCGTGAAATCGTCGGTCAGATGCGTTTAGAAGAGATGGTGACAGACCGTAAGGCATTCGGTGAGCGAGTTCAGGAGAATGCAATACCTGATTTGCAGAAGATGGGACTTGAGATGATTTCCTTCAATGTGCAGTCATTTGCCGACCAGAACAATGTCATTGAGGACTTAGGAATTGATAATATATCACAGATTAAGAAGGGAGCAGCAGTTGCCAAGGCACAGGCAGATAGAGATATTGCCATAGCACAGGCACAGGCAGCCAAGGAAGCTAATGAGGCAAAGGTTCAGTCTGAGATGGAGATAGCTGAAAAGCAGACCTCGCTTGCCATACGTCAGGCGGAGCTTAAGCAGCAGTCCGATGTGAAGAAGGCTGAGGCGGATGCTGCATACTCCATTCAGGAGCAGGAACAGCGTAAAACAATTGAGATCGCTTCTGCGAATGCGGATATTGCGCGTGCTGAGAGAACCGCCGAATTGAAGGCGAAGGAAGTAGATGTTACCAAGCAGACACTTGATGCGCAGATTCGTGCGAAGGCGGATGCGGAGCGCTATGCGGCACAGCAGGCTGCTGAGGCGGAGCTGTTCCGCCGTACTAAGGAGGCTGAGGCTAAGATGATTGAGCGCAAGCGCGAGGCCGAAGGTATCCGTGCTGTCGGAGAGGCAGAAGCCGAGGCGATTAAGCTTAAGGCATTAGCAGAGGCTGAGGGTATCGACAAGAAGGCCGAGGCGATGAAGAAGTATGGTGAGGCAGCGGTTGTCGAGATGATTATGAATGCGCTGCCTGAGATTGCCAAGAATGTTGCGGAGCCACTCAGCAAGGTTGACAAGATTACCATGTATGGAGAAGGAAACAGCGCCAAGCTGCTGTCCGATATCGTGAACGGAACAACACAGGTCACAGAGGGAATTGCCTCAGGAATGGGAATAGATATCAAGAGCCTCATTATGGGAGCATTGGGCGGCAAGCTGGCATCGGATGGCAAAAATGACACACCGGTTGTGGTTGTCCAGCCATCAACAGAGGCGGCGGCAACGCAGAACAATAAGACAGAATAACAGCTTTGGGACAGGAACCAGACCCCTGTGTCCCAACCTTGGGACATGGGGTCTGGTCCCTGTCCCAAGAAATAGGAGAAGATGATGAGAGAATTTATTAAGGGTGCCAACCCGTATATGCCACTGTGGGAGCATGTTCCGGATGGGGAGCCTAGGGTTTTTGAACATAATGGAGAGAAGAGAGTGTATGTGTACGGTTCACATGACACGGAGATAAAGCATTACTGCGGGCGCGATTATGTTGTGTGGTCGGCTCCGGTGAATGATTTGACGGACTGGACTTATCATGGAGTTGCATATAAGACACACTATGATTCCGTATTGTATGCTCCGGATGTTGTCAAGAAGGGCGATACATATTATATGTATGCGGCGGAGAGAGCGGGAAGCCTTGTTGTGGTGGCCAGCTCTAAGACACCTTGGGGACCTTTTGAGAATCCTGTGGAGACCAAGCTTGGTTTTGATCCGGGGGTGCTTGTTGATGATGACGGAAGGGTATACGCTTATTGGGGTGGCTGTGCGTCGCCGTGCTATATCGTGGAACTAGAGGGTGATATGGTGACCTTTAAGGAGGATACACTGGTCTCTAATCCGCTGGGGCACTCAACCTGTCCATGGAACCCGGAGGATGATGGCCATATCTCACTCATAGATGGATTTTTTGAGGCATCAAGCCCACGCAAGGTGATGGAAAAATATGTATATATCTATTCAAAGAGATACGAGAAGCCCGTTCCAGAGCTTGGTGTATATGAGCCTAATAACGGATTTTTGTCATATCGTTTCAGTGATTCTCCGTTTGGACCGTTCCATGATGGAGGCGATATCAGCTTTAATGGCGGTGAGATATTGAAGGATTCAGAGGGCTGTGGAACCATGACCTATCAGTGGGGAAATAATCACGGCTCAATTATGGAGATAAACGGAAAATGGTATGTATTCTATCATCGTCAGACCGGTGTCAATGAATTTTCACGTCAGGCGATGTTAGAGCCGATTGATGTGGCAATGGGTAAGGACGGAATGCTATATATAGGAAATGTCAGGTTTTTAAACGGTGAACCTGTATCATCCGGTCCTGTTGAGATGACATCCCAGGGAGCGCATATCAACGGGCTTGATGCGTACAAATGGATTTCAGCCGGATATGCATGCCATATATATGGCGGAAGTACAAGAGCCTATGTGAAGCCGGTGTACGAGAAAAGAGCAGATATTTCGGCACCTGTTGTCGGTATTTCATCCGGTACAACTGTCGGATTCCGTTATCTGCAGTTCGGAAACAATGCTCCTAAGGCTGTAAGAGTGGTTTTAGGTTCCCACAAGAAGCTTAAGGTCAATATCAGAATAGATTCATATAATGGACGAATTGCAGCTTCGATGGATTTTAATGAGAATCAAAAGGAGCTGGAAACGGCACTTGATTTTGGTATTGTAGGCAGGCATGCAGTTTATTTTGAGTTCTTATCTGATGAAGCAGGCGGGATTGCGGAATTTGACCGTTTTAGTTTTGTTTCGGAAGATGAATAGTATTACATAAGATACTGAAACGATTCCGCCAAGCTCAATGCGATTTATTCTTTAAAAAAAAAACTTTGAAAATAGAATATAAAAATGTATACAATTCCGTCATTTTGTTGTAGAATGAATGGGTGATACAAAAAACGTACTTTTGTAACATACAGAAATACAACATAGATTATGGAGGAACTTATGAGCTACTATATTTTTGCGGATGTTTCGATTGATATTGATAAAGATTATGCAGCTGAGCATGATATTCATTATGTGCCGATGGAGTATGTATTGGGAGAAGATACATTTCACTGTGAGGCACCTGAGAGCGATTCCATGATGCATGAATATTACGAAAAGCTTAGAAATAAGATTGCAACACATACAAGCCAGATTACACCTAATCATTATATAGAAGTTTTCGAGGAATATGTCAAGGAAGGAAAGGAGATAGTATACCTTTCACTTTCAAGCGGACTAAGCAATACATACGAATCAGCACTTATGGCGGTAAAGATGCTTGAAGAGGATTATGATGAAGTTAAGATTGAGGTGGTTGATTCATTAGGAGCCACAGGCGGGATGGGAGTAATGGTTGAACTTGCGGTGAACAATCGTGAAGCAGGCATGAATTATAAGGAGAATGCACAGTGGCTTAGAGAGCATGCGGATAATATCAATTACTGGTTTAAGGTTGAAGACCTTATGTACCTTAAGAGGGGTGGAAGAGTATCCGCGGCTACGGCTATCATGGGAACAGCACTCAATATCAAGCCTATTCTTACAATAGACAAGAATGGAAAGCTTCAGACTATTGATAAGAAGCGTGGGAATAAGCTTGCACTTAAGGCAATGGTTGAACGGTTCAATGCGAATTATGATCCGTCTGTGCTAAAGACGGTATATCTTAGCTGTGCAGATTGTACGGATGATGCGGATATGCTTAAAGGCTTGATTGAGGAGTGCAGACCTGAAGCGGAGGTTAAGATTACCATGCTCAGTCCGATTATAGGTGCACATACGGGTCCGGATATGCTTTCTCTGATTTACTATGGTGGAACCAGAGAATTTTAGACTTGAAAATTGTGGTATAAAATGTCAATCTTGTCCATATATTATTAATAAGATAATTGAAAAATTCAGTTTATGAATTATGTATGCTGTGTAAATTGGGTTTAACAATTAGTTATATATGGATAGGAGGAAAATTATGGCAAGAGGACCAAGAAAGAGCCTTGATGATAAAATCAGGGAGAAAAGTGAAGTTATAGAAGCTCTGAAGGTCAGAATTAAAGCTGAACAGATGGAGCTTGAAGAACTTATTAAGGAAAAGCAGGATAAAGAAATAGCTGAGATAGGAAATCTGCTTCGCGACAGCAGCCTTACTACTGATGACGCAAGGAAGATTATTGAAGCGTATATTTCTAAAGAAAATAAGCAGACAGCTTGATGCTTCGTTAATATGTTTTAATATGGTAAGCGTAAAAGCGTTGCCTGTATTATATGAGCCTTGTGTTAGTGGTGAGTATAATAAGGCAGTGCTTTTTTTAATTGACTTTCGGTAATGCCACGGGTAAAATTACAATATATGAAATAAAAATGATATTTGTAATATGATGATGTTGGGGTCAAAACATGTGCTGTAAACTTAGCGTGTATAACGTATTATATTTATGCATATCACGACTTTTGGGAGAAGCTTAGATGTTCTTAGAACTCTGCTAAGTCCCCAGCCAAAAGCAGCACGGATGCTGCTTTAGAAGCAATGCATACACGGATGTATGCCGGCTTCGGTGGCGGACATATAGAATACCTTTATCAGAGTTCTTAGAACATCTTGCTTCGGACAACGGAGCTGATATGCATAAATATAATACGTTATACACTCGTACATTAAATTAGCATGTTTTGACCTCAACATCATGATGATTTTGATGGAAAAACATATTCTATACACTCATAGCTAAAAGCGGCATGCTTTAACACCCGGATTATATGATAAATATATATAAGTAATGTGTAGATTTTATTTAAAAGCTGTTTGCAAGAAGGATGTGATACTTTGAAAAATAACGGTAATCAGAGGGATAATGGCAAAGAAAATGAGCTGGTTGTCAATGGCTATTCTTTTGAAACACAGGAAGAGTATGAGAAGGCATTAGAGGAGAAAAAGTCGATAGAGAATCTTATGAAAAAGGTTAATCTGGAGAAGAAGGAGCTTCTCGTTGCACTGTACTCAGGTCTTGTGACACAAAATAAGCTTTCAACGGTGATTGGACTTGAATATCTGTGCAGACTGAGGGATGTCATTGTCAACAAAAAATATGCTAAGGCTTCGGAGCTGCCGCCAATACAGACAGGCACATTCAAGACTGAAAAGGCTGTTGGATATAGATTGTCGGATATGCAGCAAAAGCTTGATGAGCAGAAAAAAGAAACGCTGAAGTATAGGGGCAGAGTAAAAAGTCTTATTATATGTAATATTATTCTTTTTATTGTTATCGGAATAATGATGTATATTGCAACAACAGGCAATAATGTCAATGTCATTAACTATGAGCATAAGCTGGTAGATAAGTATGCTGCCTGGGAAAGTCAGCTTAGCGAGAGGGAAAAGCAAGTGAGAGAGGCAGAGAAAAGGCTTGGAATAGAGTGAATTTTCACAATATATACACAGTTATCTGTTATAGTTCTTTCATAATTAGATGAAACGTAATTAAAAAGGAGAAATGCATATATGGATAGATTAAAGGTGCTGGTGGTAGATGATGAGAGCCGTATGCGCAAGCTTGTAAAGGATTTTCTGGTAAAGAGTGGTTTTGAAGTTGTGGAGGCTGAGGATGGAGAACAGGCGGTAGACGTATTTTACGCAGATAAAGATATATCGCTTATAATACTGGATGTGATGATGCCGAAGATGAATGGATACGATGTGTGCAGAACGATAAGAAAGGACTCTAAGGTACCTATTATCATGCTTACTGCGAAGTCTGAGGAGCAGGATGAGCTTGCAGGCTTCAATCTTGGCGTTGATGAGTATATTTCAAAGCCTTTCAGCCCTAAAATACTGGTGGCGAGGGTTGAAGCTATTTTAAGGAGAACCAATGCTATCGGAAATGACAAGCTTGAGTATGAGGGGATAGAAGTCGACAAGACAGCGCATTATGTAAGAATTGACGGTGAGGAAGTCGAGCTGAGTTATAAGGAATTTGAATTGCTGACTTATTTTATTGAAAATAAAGGGATAGCACTGTCGCGTGAAAAGATTCTCAACAATGTATGGAATTATGATTATTTTGGTGATGCCAGAACAATAGACACACATGTAAAGAAGCTTCGCAGCAAGATGGGTGAAAAAGGCGATTATATTAAAACTGTGTGGGGATTGGGGTATAAATTTGAAAAATGAAACATTCAATAAGGTTAAAGCTGTCAATAATCATTATGTCAATAGTTGCGGGGCTGGTACTTTTCTGTTGTCTGTTTAATGCACTTTTTCTTGAAAAATATTATATAAGGCAGCAGCAGAAAGCGCTTGTGCAGTCATTTGACAGGATAAAAGAGGTAATAAACGGTTCGGATATAGACCAGAATGAGCTTGGCAAGGTTATGTATGATATAAGCACTGAGAGAAATATGACGGCGCTGGTTGTGGATTCGAATTTTGAGAAGGTGTACAGCCTTAAGGCAGATATAGATAAGACTAAAAAGTGGCTTCAGGACTTTTATTTTTTGCAGTCACCAAGTTCGAGCAATGTGATTGCCAGAAGCGACAGCTATGTTATACAGACTTCCTATAATATATATGATCAGCAGTCATATCTTGAGCTTATAGGAAATGATGATAACTATATGTATAACATTCTTATTCAGGTTCCGCTTGAAAGTATAAGCAAAAACGTAGGAATATCGAATCGATTCTTTATAATTGTCGGTGCTGTTGGAATGCTTGTGGGAGGTATAATAGCCTTTTTTGTGGCAGGCCAGTTTACAAGACCTATAAAAAGGTTGTCTTTGACCGCCGAAGCGATGGCAAAAATGGACTTTGACGTAAAATATGAGTCAAAGGATAAGGGCGAGATAGGAATGCTTGGAGATAGCATCAATAAAATGTCCGACAATCTCAGACACTATATTTCCGACCTGAAGAGTGCCAATCTTGAGCTTCAGAAGGATATTGATAAAAAAGAAGAGATAGATAATATGCGCAAGGATTTCATATCCAATGTTTCACATGAACTCAAAACTCCTATTGCACTGATTCAGGGATATGCCGAAGGGCTTAAAGACGGAATTACGGATGATCCTGAAAGCACTGAGTTTTATTGCGACGTAATCATTGATGAGGCGGCCAAGATGAATAATATGGTCAAACAGCTTCTTACGCTTAATCAGCTTGAGTCCGGAAATGATCCTCTTACCATCGAAAGATTTGATATAGCTAAGCATATAGATGAATTAGCACGAACCAACAGGATACGAGCACAGCAAAAGGATGCGGAAATTCTGTATGATTATGTAAAGCCGGAATATGTATGGGCGGATCAGTTTAAGATAGAGGAAGTAATAACCAATTATATCAGCAATGCAATTAATCATGTAGAAAGCATGGGCGGAGAAAAGGCTTATATAAAGATATGGCTTGGTAAAGCAGGCTTGAACGATAATAAAGTGAGAATCCATGTGTTTAACACGGGAAAGCATATTCCTGAAAATGATATAGATAAGATTTGGGATAAGTTCTATAAGGTGGATAAGGCAAGAACCAGAGAATATGGAGGAAGCGGAGTGGGACTTTCAATCGTAAAAGCAATCATGAATTCCCATAATCAGAAGTGTGGAGCTGACAATGTTGAAAATGGTGTCGATTTCTGGTTTGAATTAGATTGCGAAAATGCATAGAAAATGATATAATCAAGGAAATCTTATGGGACAACGTAAAAGTGATAACGCAACCCGGCGGAAGGAATAGTTTTGTTCTATTATTATATAGAATGCAGAAATGTTTGTAATATATGATAGCAACGGCAGACTTTCTTGATAACTTTTTACAGATGCGAAATTGCTTTCGGGAAGCCTGATGGATTTATGCAGAAATGAGGATGACTTATGAAAAAGAATTCACTTCGCAGCGTGGCTGTTCTGTCTGCCATGTGTGCTGTTTTTGCTACAGGATGTAGCAAGGGGATTGATATCAACAATGAACAGAATGATATTATTGCTAATTATGCAGCAAGGCTTGTTGTAAGAACAACAAAGGTGAATTATCTATATACACCTGATATAAAGGATACACAGCCCGGCTCAGCAGATGATGGCTATGATAATGAGGAGACCCAGACGGATTCCCAGGGTAATACGATTGCTGTAAAAAAGGATTATACATTGCTATCTGATTATATGAAGATGAAGGGGATTGATATAACATATAAGGATAGTGTGATTGGAGACGAATATCCGAACGACGGAAGTGCTCTGTTCGTGGTTGAAGCAGAGCCGGGGAAGAAGCTTGTGGCAGTTGAATATTACCTCACAAATAATACGGATGCTGATATAACATATTCGGTATCTCAGGATACACCTGTATTCAGACTTAAGGTTGACAGTTCTAAGTCGGTTATGAGCTTTAAGACCTTGTTGTTAAATGACTTCAGCAATATGAGGGATTTCAAGCTGGCAGCAGGAGAAACTAAAACAGCGGTGATTGTCTTTCAGATTGACGCAGATGATGCAGAAGCGCTGTCTAAGATTCAAGTCAGATATGGTAATGGCGGAAGCTCACTTCCTACAGAGCCGAGATAAGCAGTTCACTTAATGAGAATTAAAAATGGCAGTTAAATATGCTGACGTGCAGAGAATAGCATAGCTATGACTAAGAATAAGGTGGTTTGGCTAAGTGTATAAGGCTTGGCTGAACCACTTTTGCTATAATAATATTATTATGATGTTGGGGTCAAAACATGCCAACTTAATTTACGGATGTATAACGTATTATATTTATGCATATCAGCTCCGTTGTACGAAGCAAGATGTTCTAAGAACTCTGATATAGGCTTTCTATACGTCCGCCACCGAAGCAGGCATACATCCTTGTATGCATTGCTTCTGAACCGGCATCCGTGCCGGTTCTGGCTAGTGTGTGAACAGAGTTCTAAGAACATCTAAGCTTCTTCCAAAAGTCGTGATATGCATAAATATAATACGTTATACATGCTAAGTTTATAGCACATGTTTTGAGCCCAACATCAATATTATGACCCTATCATCATTATTTTCATTAAAATCAGAAAATTCAAACAATTCAAGCGAAATACGTCCAAAAACTTATTTTAAAATAAAGCTTTACAAATCAGGAATAATATGTTAGTATAAACAAGCCTTGAAAAACAAGGCATTAGCAGGACATCCGGTGAGCGAAAGCAATCCGGAATGAATTGTAAACAGTTTTTTGAAAAAAGAAAAAATTCTTAAAAAAACTGTTGACAACCCTCCGGTGACATGTTATTATATAATACGTCCTCAACGAGAGGAAATCAGTTAAGGCAGTGACTTCTGATAAAGAGGTTCATCTGTCCGGCATTAGGTTTGGAACTTATAACTTACCTGGGAACAGAGTGGTTCGACAAGGTTTTGAAAAAAAGTTAAAAAAGTTCTTGACAAATAAAACTGATTATGCTAATATGAATAAGCTGTCGCTGCTGAGAACGACAAGAACTCACATAAAGCGACAAGGTTCTTTGATAACTGAACAGTAAAACAACCCTGAAAATTCTAACGGGTTTCAAAGTGGTTTCTGCTTTGAGAACCTGAGAATATTCAGAAACGAACAAAAACCTTTATAAGACGAGAATCTTTAGATTATCGTCTGGTAAATTTAACGGAGAACGAAACACTTCTTTTTAAAAAGGAAGCCAGAGTAGTTCTGACGGAATTAAACTTTTTATGAGAGTTTGATCCTGGCTCAGGATGAACGCTGGCGGCGTGCTTAACACATGCAAGTCGAACGAGGATTTAACGGAATGCGATTCGTCAAATGAAATTAAATCCGAGTGGCGGACGGGTGAGTAACGCGTGGATAACCTGCCTCACACAGGGGGACAACAGCCGGAAACGGCTGCTAATACCGCATAACACAAG
>CDZY01052858.1_pt1 | contig 148291 bp, 136 predicted proteins | sample 557671 | NCBI WGS metagenome assembly CDZY01 (sample SAMEA3182091, study PRJEB8094) | gut metagenome | biome: human; feature: gut; material: Stool; isolation source: human stools | place: Canada | collected 2013-03-11
CTTTATTATATTTTAAATTTATTTATCAATATTTGGAAACTCATTTACTTATTACATAAAATTATTGGATAATGTTTTAATATCTATATATAAATGTGAATAAACAAATAACAGTAAAAATATTTTAAAATATTTTTCTACATTTATAAAAATTGAACTGAGTTCACAAAAAAACTTAACATAAATATCATAAAATAATATAACTTTTATATTGATAAAACGTAATTTTGTTGTATAATAAAATTAGATTTTAATGAAAGAAGGTCAATAATGAGCGAAGTAATAAGTTTAATTAACGAAAAGGGGGGTGTTGGAAAATCATCCTCAGCCATAACAATTGCTCAGATTTTATCTATTTCTGGCTATTCTATATTATTGATAGACTTAGATCCACAGATGAATACAAGTAAAATGTTTGGCAAAAGTGAAGAAGGTAAGGATATTGACTATGAACAGCTGTTTTGTAGTAAATTTGATGATAAAGCTACTGTTATGAATTACATTTCTACAACAGACTATGAAAATATATCTATACTTTGTGCCTCAAGAGAATTAAACAATCTCATATATAAAATATACGATGAGAGTAAAGAATCTAATGTAGAATTATGTTTTAAACATAATCTTAGTCTATTAAAAGATGATTACGACTATATTATAATAGACAACTCACCTTTTAAATCATACCTTACAACATGTGCTATGTGTGCCAGCAATAAAATCATCACACCTATATGTGTTGATAATTTTTCATATGATGGTTTAATGTCACTTTTTGATACGATTGAAGATCTCAATGCCAAATATGCACTTTCTATTGAATTTGCAGGTATGTTTATGACCAGAGTGGCAGGAAGAACAACCTTATATAAACAAATGTTTGAAAGTTATGAGAATATGTTTGGTGACAAATTCCTTCCTGTGTCAATAAGAAATTGCATTGCCGTCAATGAATCTAATACATTGTTTGAACCATTACTCACATATGATAAGAGAAGCACCGCAGCTCAAGATTACATAGAATTAGTTAATTATCTTGGACTTATGGATAATAAACATTACAGAGAATTAGCAAAATATCTTAAAGGAGAGAAGAAATAATGGCTAAGAAATCATTTACTGCTGGTGGTACTAAGACAGGTATCCTTAATTCTGACGGTGGAGAAAAACTTAAAGAAATTCAGGCAAAGACACAATACAATTTTAAATATATTCCTAAAGATAAAATTGTATCTAACCCTAAAAATGAAATGTATGCGCAGGATGGCATTAATGCACTCAAAGAAAGTATACTTGTTAACGGTCTAAGACACAATTTATCTGTATTATATGATTCTGACAAAGATATATATCGTCTTATCTCTGGTGAAAGAAGATATCACGCCATATCAGAAATGGATGAAAAGGATTACCAGACACTTTTTCCTGCTGGAATTCCCTGCAAAGTTGAAAAGTCTGATATTACTGAAATTGACGAAGAAATTATGCTTATCTCAGCCAACCACGATGTAAGAGAATCTTCAATGGAAGTTAAAAGATGGGAAGTAAGCCGTTTAAAAGAACTTTATGAAGCTAAAAAGTTAAACGGCGAAATAAAAAATATCAATGCAGAGATTGCCAAACAGCTTAATATATCAGAAAGACAAGCCCGCAAATATACAACAGCAGAAAAGCTTATTCCTGAATTAAGTGAATTACTCAATAACAATGGCATAGATCTTAACCAGGCTGATAAGTTTGGTAAGCTTGATGAGGATGCACAGAAGAGTATATTAAATATTCTTCAAAAAAATGGCAACATTGAAAATGCAGAATTTCAATCTATCAAGAAGATATCTGAAGAACGTGCTAAAGAAGCTGCCAAATATAAGCAGGAATTAGAAGAAGTAACCAGAGAGCTTAACAAAAAGAATGAAACTTTAGAAATTCTTGAAAATAAAATAAATGAAATTTCTACAAATACTGATAAATCCAATTCCAAAATAGATATTGAAGAGGAACTTCGATATATGACTGAGGCTAAGAACAAAGCTGAAAAGGAAAAGGCACGTCTTGAAAGTAATATGGAAAAGATGAAGCAGCAGCAACGTGAGAAAGAACAACGCAAGACAACAATTTCAGATAACGAATTAAAAAGAATATCTTCAATTGCTAAAACAGAACAGGCACTTGCATTATTTGAATCAAACTTTGATATCATTAAGAATAACAAGTCTATTATAAAAAATGATACTGATTTAAAAATAAGAGTAGAAATTTTAAATCAAAGATTAACTGATTTTATTAATTCACTAACCAATAATTAATATATTATGTCCCCAATTTTAATAATATTAACATTGGAGTTGGGGATATATTATTATTATTATTAATCATAATCATATAAATATCTATCTATCTATTTATTTATCTATTTATTTATCTATTTATTTATCTATTTATCTATCTATATCCATATTAATATATACAACAATACATATATTTAACATATATTGATAAATTAAATTAACATAGACACAGTATTTATAAGGCTTTCAACAATTTTTTATAGTTCATTAGTTACTAATTCAAAGTCGGATAATTTTTTTTGAAGAATAATTTTTTTATAAACAAGTCTATTAATTATTATTCTGGTCTATTATTTTCATAAAATGTCTTTTTAATAATTATTATAGTCGAAAAGGATAAAAAAAAGGTTGAAAAGTTTCCATATGTTAATAAATCTTCAATATAAATGTTATCAAAATTTGTTAAATTAGTATTTTAATTATATATTAAATAAATTATAAAAGGAATCATTCATAAAAATTGAAAAAAAGAAAATAAAAAAAATGAGCAGCCTGCTTTTTTTATTAAAATTAATTAAGAATATCACATATATTGATATAAAAATCGAATACAAGACACGAAAATAAGACTGCTTTTTAAGCAGCCTTTTTTAATTTACTAACATTAGCACGAATTATCGTTGATACAAGACCAGGAATATTTTTTATGGATCGTTCATACACTATATATTGTCTATAGATATCTGCTAACGCATACATTAATAAATCGAAAGAGTAGTGAACAGCAATATTTGCTAAATCCTCCAAATCAAGTTTACTGATTTTAATCAATTTATAATTTGATATATTAGTGTCTATATTAATAAATTCTCTAAAACGTACAGGTGGAATATCACCTGAGTTAATATTTGGAATTACTGTATTAAAATCATTAATAAATGACTTTAACCGGTCAATATTTTCTTCTAATAGAATTTGTTTTTGCTTCTTAGCAATATATCTTGAAGAAATTTCAAATCTTATGATATTATCATTAATAGTGACATTAAAAATATCAGCATCTGAATTAGACATATGTTGTTTTATAATGCAAGGCTTGCAATACTTAGGAAGCATATGTCTTATTTCAGATATTGATTTGTGATCCACGCTTGCCTGACCCTTAAGATTAGAACTATCAAGGTTGATAAGCTCACGCAAGTAAATTCTTAATGTTACAATTGAATTAATATCAAAAAGTTTAGTAATTAATTCCTTAGAAAGCACTAAAAATCCCCTGCCGTTTTTGTTAGCAGGAAGGTAATAATTCTCATAATCATTGATAAGCAATGAAATAATAGATGATGAAGTTTTGGAATATGATATATAAGTATAAGATGATAATATGTCAAGATTATTCCAAATCGTCTTTATGTTGCATTTAAGAATAGATGCCAATTCTTTGATATTAATTTCTTTTATAATCCCAAAACGATCCGGATGATAAAAATGTAATAACATAAATAGCTTAAGTGCATTTGATTTTAACATAGGTCTATAGCCATAACGATTTTTTTCATTATGATATATCTTTTTAGTTACGTTCTTAGTTGTGAGAATTCTATGTGGACAATTGTTACAATTATCAATAGCCATTTTGTAGATATCATTATCGCTGGAGAAGGATTCGATAATTGCTTTATATTTACAAGTAGAGCAGTTATCATTTGAGTAATCGGTAACTTCAACAGAAGAATCAATAATTGTTGTGTAATTTTGCTGAATACCAAGAGCCTGAATTAATACAGCTTTGCCTATATTTGTAAAATTATCCAAAATTCCCACCTCCTTTTTATGGATAATTTAACAATATTATCAAATAAAATCAAATTCTTGTTTTTACTCAAAATTTATCCACATAAGTGTATTTTTTAACTTGTTTTACTCTAAAATTGTCTACTTATCCACAAAATCAAAGTGTTTTACTCTAAAATTATCTACTTAATTTAATAAAATTTTTTTTGTAGAAGTCAAAATAAATATTTTGTGGATTTTACTACTTTTTTATCTACATATAGTTAACAGCTATCCACATAGGGGAGTGGTATTTTAAGGAAAATCAGTATTTAAGCCAAAAATGTAGACATTGTGGATAAAATTTCAAAAAAAAAATGTAGAAAAAGTATTTATATACAATATATAAATATATAAATAGAATAGAAAATTGGAGAAAAATCAATAAAAAAATGATATTTTACTCCAAAAATATCTACTTTTTAAAAATTTACTCTAAAAATATCTACATTGAAAAATAAAAACTAAGTTTTTTACTCTAAAAATATCTACATAAAATTAACATATTATTTAAAAAATGCTGCTGGAAACAGTAAAATTGTAATAAAAAAATAACAAATGCCTATTTTAAGGGATATATAAAAGATTTATCTGATAAAAATAAAAAAAACACGACAAAACTTAAAGAAATACAGATAATTAAGTAAATAAAAAAAGTACAATAAAATTTTCTTAGTTATCAATTAATTATCTACACTTTAATTATGATGATAAAAATGTAGACATTTATAGTTTCTGATTTGATTAAAATAGAGTGGCAGGCAAGTAATTATTCTATCTATCCACTACACCATCTGGCATACGGTTTCAGACAAAGGCAGTTCTTTGCATTGCACATATTTTCAAAAGGAACTAGGAGAATGTATGCTATAAAATTTACGGAGCTTCTTATGTGAGCCTTACAGTGTACAAAAGGAACTTCATAGGGCTTACATAAGAGCGCTCTGTAAGGCTCACATAAAAAAGCCGTATGTAAAAACATACGGCAAATAATTATAATAAAAAATCCCTATTTCGTCTATTAATGAGCATTGTCTATCATCTTAGTTTTATCAAAATTCAAATCCTGAATTTCAGCTTCCGATAATGGAAGGAAGTTAATAATAAATACACCATTTTTTAATTCAAAGCTATCGATTACAATATTGTTATCTACAAATTCCTGTAAAGATTCCTGAATTAATTGTAAGTTCTTCTTTTTATTTTTTAATTTAAATCGAACAATCTTCTGGAAGTAAGTATAACTATATTCACTCATCAATGTTTCCTGATTAGCAATCTGTTCACATTTCATTGCATAGCATATAATTCTTGAAAGGTTATTATCAAGAACATCATAAGAAGCAGAAGTTATAGAGATTAACTTTTTCTTTATAATAGCGTTACTTAGTACCTCACCAAATTGAGCTATGGCATAAGGTCTTTCAGCATCTTCTTTGATGACAATATTATCAAATAAGTTGAAATAGATTTTACTGCCAGCTTCCTCATAATAGAAATTGTACTCTACAAGCTTTCTACAAGAATTAGAAATTTTCTTGAGCACATTTTTACCAACGTGATAATCGACAATTTCTTTACCAAGAGTATTAAGATCGACTACTACAGATTTCTCTTTAGAGAATTCCTGCATATTAATATTAGATATAAAAGCATTAACTAATTTCAGGTCATTAGAATCCATAGCCTTTGGTGGAGTAAGTTTGCCGCTGTTGACAGTCACTTCCAAAAGTTCACGGCCTTCTTCATCTCTGATAATTTCTTTTAGCAGATTATCAGATGCTGTTTCCATCATTAATGTAAAAGATGAAGGACTGAAGAGTGGTTTGTCAACTAAGTCAACAGGGAATAATCGAAGGTATGAGTCAATATTACCAGCAAGTTCACTTTCTATGTATTTCCAAGCACTAATAATCAAATCATTCTTTAAAGAATTATATATTGAGTTATAAGTAAAAGATGAGATACCTGGGAAATCAATTAAAAGAGTATTGGAATCATTTTTCCATTCTGTTGCAGCTCTTTTCTTATCTTCGATAATTTCCTGTAAATCTTTATCTCCAAACATTTTAGTATAATCTTCAACAGGAAGAGTCTTTGCCATAGCAACAACAGTAGCTAAAGGGTGTTTGGCATCGTCAATGCTGATTGTATCAATATCATTAATGTATGATTTGTACCAACGTGATCTTTTTTGTAAACGTGATTTCTTTACCTTATTAATTATAGGTACTAAATCTTCACGGCTAGTCTTTCCATCAAGATATTCCATAAGAGTTTCATCAATTAACTCAGCTACATTTTCAGCAGAGAAGTTTAACAAATTTCTTTTCTTATTGAAATAATCAATAATAACTGGATCAATGTGATTAGCTAATTCTTCAATAAATCGGCGAGAGTATTGTTCCATAATATATCTCCTTATATAACAACAAATATAATTTTCATTTTATTCTATATATTAATTGGCAGATAGTGGAAGAGTAGAATATGGATAGATGATTATAATATAGTCTGTCCAGTGTGTTATTGCTCTTTATGTAAATAGCATAATCTTCGATTAATTATATCTAACAATTTATATAGTAATTGTACTCATAATTATAAAAAATATAAATACAAAAATCAAATAGTAGGTTCACACCAGGAAGCTTTTCTTAATTACTTTGGTTGTTGTTGTGTTTATTTTGAAGTAGAGTGGTGGTGTGAGTTTTGGTTAACATATAGACATATGTCGTCATATATTGTATTATATATTATGTAAAAAATCAATAGCACACAGATAAGATTATTTTGTTGTGTTGAAAAGATATAAGAGGTATTTATGTTATGATTTCTGATACATTTAAGAATACTATTTGGATATATTACGAAACTAATTTAAAAGCTCGTACACGAAAAGAATATTGGAATGTTGTAAAGAATTTTGATAAAGTAGTTGGCCACGACCCATTAGAGTTAAGTCATACTGATGCTGTAACTTATTATGAACATATATTAAATAAGATAAGCAAAAATCAATTAAAATACTCTACCGGTGTAATGAGATTATCCGTAATAAGATCTGTATGTAATTTTATTGAATTTAATATGAGTAATCACGGAAAGGAATATACAAATTATTTCAAGGAAATTTCTATTCCAGAAGAAGATAAGTTATTAACAGACAATGATATACCAACACTTAATGAAATAAACAATATTATGGAAACAATACAACAAAATAATGATGAGAAAGCATTTTTAATATTATCCCTTGCCGTCAAATGTGCATTGACTAACACTGAAATATGCAGCCTTAATAAAGAATATATTGCAATTAATTCCAATGACGAAATGTATATTAATTATCCTCCAAAAGGCAATAATCGTATATCAAGAATAATTAAAGTTCCGGATGATGTTGCTGTATTATTAGACAGATATATATGTAATAATAATATAATAGAAGGTGCCATATTTATTAATAAAAGAAAAACACGAATTAAATTAAGGGACACAGAAAGACTTCTTGAAAAGTATTGTAAACTTAATATAGAAAAAGGTATGTTAAATAACAAATTCACAATGCAGACCCTTCGTCACGCCGCAATATGTTATATGTTATCGGGTGGAGCTTCAAAAGATCTGGTTGCAAGCTACGCTGGAATAACAACCAAATGGATTACAAGATATGATAAAATAATTAACTCTGATACATACAAACAGGCTGTTGACTATAGTATCATAAGTATCAACGCATAAATATACTAATGAATTGAATTAAACATCAAGCCATTAGTATTATTATATAATATATATTATAATTGATAGTACTAGGAAAAAGATAGTACTTTTCAATTATCTGCTATGTGTTATAATAACAATCGAAAGAGCTTGATATGAGCTCAATACAATTCCCCAATATCCCGCTGGATGATAATTAGTTATTAATTATTGTTTGGTGGGATCCCCTTTTTTATAGGTAATTCTGGCAGATACTTCCTATATTTTAATGGAAGCATATTTATCTGACATTTATAATTGACACGTTCTTTTATTGCTATAGTATTATAAAATCTTATCCATAAATTCTGAATATCATTTTCATTATCTGAAAAATCATCAAGCTGTTTTAATAATTCATTATTATAATCATTATAAAAAAATGCTGTATTATTATTCATATGTATATACGCAATATTTCTCCTGACATCATATATCAAAAAATTCTCGCAATGCAGTCTGTCATTAAAATGATCAATAATCATATATATAATATTATTATCAGGTTCTATTCTGGCTGTAAGAAAACCATTAGCATTTTCATTAAATCGAAGTATCTCTATATAAAAGTGTGCTTCATTAGCTGCCTTTTTATATATTTTATTAAACTGGAATATGTATTCATCATTAATGTTATGCAATACTGAAGTTCCATATTTAAACATTCTCTGCAAACAATGATAAATTACTGAGGCCTTATTATCTGCGATTGACTGTGCAACAGTAAATATCATCTCATATATATCATTAGACAGCTTTAGCTTTATTGTATTGGCAACTTTATCTGATAAGGTTAAATCTGTCCTGATATTTATATAGTTCTCAAATAATGAATAGTTAGAAACAACATCTGCACATCTTACATCAGTATGGCTTGTTCCTGCCTCCCAGGCTTTATATATTGCTGAAAATATCCCCTCTATAGAATTATCACATAAATAAACATCCATAATACTATGCACTTAACTAATCAGCTGGTAGTAATACTGGCTGATCATATCCTTTCTTCTTACTAATCTTTATTCTATCTCTATGTTCCATATAAATATTTCAAATTACAAATTCTTATATAATTATCCTGATAAATATATTATATTATTCTAATATGTATCTTTATATTGTTCTAATATTTATTATTCACAATTATAATAAAAACATTCGTATTATTCTGATATTACATTGCAGTCAAATAAAGAAAGCTGTTTATAGCAGTCTTTATGTTCTATGTCATATATTTTCTTCTTGTCATTATCAATAAGAGCATTAGTAATATAATCCTGATCTATTCGTATGTTATACATCATTCTGCCATTACAGGTTATAAAATAAACAGCCCTTTTTAATACAACTCCGGCTTTCTTTAAAGAAGTAAAATCTAATATAGACATTCGTCTTGCATTAATAATACGTCTTGCTGATTTCACACCTATTCCAGGAACTTTTAATAACAGGGAATAAGGTGCTGTATTAATCTCTACCGGGAATATATCAAGGTGACGTATTGCCCAGTCACATTTAGGGTCTAAAAATGCGTTAAAATTAGGATTGTCTTCACTAAGAAGATCATATGACTTAAATCCATAAAATCTCATAAGCCAGTCCGCCTGATATAACCTATGTTCCCTAAGCAAAGGCACACCCTTGCCATCTTCCTGAAGTGGAAGCGACTCATCCATATTGACATTAACAAACGCTGAATAAAACACTCTCTTTAAATCGTATTTGTCATATAAATTCTGTGCTATCGTAACAAGCTGGTAATCCGTCTCTTTGGTAGCACCAATAATCATCTGTGAACTCTGTCCTGCTGGAACATATCTTTTATATCTATGTCCCGCCGATAGCTCAGTATTACCAGTATTCAATCTATTATTAATGTTTAATCTGTTATTGGCAGCCAATCCATCATTAAACATAGTGTCTAACATCTCATTACTTGTATCATCAGAAAATGTATTATACATATTATAAACATCTGACAAATAATTGTTCGTATGCTTCATACCAACCTCATATCTATTCATATGTATGTTATTCTTAATCATATTCATAGGATGCAAAATACTTTCTCTTGATTTAGATGGAGCAAGTTCTTTAAGTGCTGCATTAGTTGGAAGCTCAAGATTAATGCTCATACGGTCAACAAACCAACCAGCGAACTTAATGATATCATCCGATGCTCCAGGAATTGCCTTCATATGAATATATCCGCCAAAATTATATTTCTTTCTTAGAAGAATAACCGTTTCTAACATTCTCTTCATTGTTTCATCAGGACTGATAATTATACCTGAACTTAAAAACAATCCTTCTATATAATTACGTCTGTAGAACTGCATAGTAAGCTCACATATCTCCTCAGGCGAAAATGTAGCCCTCACAACATCATTAGACGAACGGTTAATGCAGTAGCGGCAGTTATATATACATTCATTCGTAAGAAGTATTTTTAAAAGAGAAATACACCTGCCATCTGCACTAAAGCTGTGGCATATTCCACACGCTTTAGAATTGCCTATGCCTTTACCATTGTTACCACGTTCAACGCCACTTGACGAACACGATACATCATACTTTGCAGCATCAGATAAAATCGTCAGCTTATCCATAATACTTAGGTCTTCTTTAATAACCACAACTCCCACCTTCTTTCGATAATAATAAAAAAGATACATGCAGAACATATTTTCCAAACATTCGTTCTGTACGTATCTTATCATATTATAATATATTTCGCAATTGAAATTTTAATATATTTTATTCAATCTGACTATAAAAGTTCTGCCTTTAAAACTTGTATATTATCTGCTATTTTATCAGCTCCTGCCTTAATTAACACTCCTTTATCCCTAAAGCCCCACGATACAGCTATGCAGTCAACCCCTGCATTTCGTGCTGTTAGCACATCTACATCTGAATCTCCAATATAAGCTATATCTTCTAATGCAATGTCTGCTATTGCAGCACATTCTAACAAGGCATCCGGAGCGGGCTTTTTTGCTATGCCCTCTCTTGCACCAAATGTAATATCAAGAAGATTATCAAAATATATATCACATAATTTAGTCACAGCATTTTGTGCTTTATTAGACAACACTGCAAGCTTAATCCCTGACTGCTTTAATTCTTTAAGCATATCAATAATTCCATCATATGCCTTTGTCTTGTCATTACAATGTTCCTGATAATACTTCTTAAAACATTCAAACACATTATCTATAACCGGCAAATCGGTTCCATTAGGAACACTTCTTTCTATTAAAAGACGAATTCCATTACCAACATAATTCCTTACTTCTTCTATAGTTCTTTGAGGCATACCAAACTGTGCAAGAGAGTAGTTCACCGCATCTGCCAGATCCTCCAATGTATTAAGCAATGTTCCGTCTAAATCAAATACAGCCATTTTATATTTCATATACTTCACACTTTCCTTATATTAATAATAACTGACTGGATAACAGATAATAAAAAATTCTTAAAGCAGATATATTATTTATAAGAATTAATTCAACATTAACATATTGTATACAGATTAATTACAATCAGCTGTTTCCATATCAGATATTTAATAATATAATCAAGACTAAAAAAATGCAATATGAAAATAAAATTTTAAATTTCCACATTTATCTATATTTTCCTTCAAATATTTTCAAAAAATTTAAAAATATTAAAATAAAAGGGTTGACATATTACATATTAACGTGTATTATATCACTTGTGTTCACGAGAAATAAATCGAAACACACAATACAATATGCGCGAGTGGCTCAGTGGTGGAGCACCTCCTTGCCAAGGAGGGGGTCGCGGGTTCGATCCCCGTCTCGCGCTCTGTAAGACAACAAAAAGGACTTCCGAATGGGAAGTCCTTTTTTGTCATCCGGGAAGTGCGGGGCACTTCTCGAAACCCAACTGCTTCACAGTTTGGCTTCGATTTCTCGGAACGCTAAAGCGCCCCTCGGTCGTGTCAGAACAGAAGTCCACCGGACCTCTTGACACCCATCTCGCATAACACACGGGGGTGACTATTATTTATTTCTGTATTAGCAACATTTTTGACTGGTTTATGAATTTTGTTCGTGACTATTTTTTATTTATATTATATAATGAATTTTATATGGGTTGTGTATTATTAGTTAATAGCAGATAACCTGATTTCATTGATTTATTATAATAGAAAAGGAACTTATTAATTTATGAAAGAAAGAGAACAATTTGGTTCAAGAATAGGTTTTATTCTTGTATCAGCAGGCTGTGCTATCGGCCTTGGTAATGTATGGAAGTTTCCATACATATGTGGAATGTACGGAGGGGCAGCTTTTATAGTTATGTACCTTATATTTTTAGCACTTCTTGGACTCCCTATTCTTATATGTGAATTCTCAGTTGGACGAGCAAGCCGCAAAGGTATGGGAAAAGCATTTGATGTACTTGAACAGAAAGGCACGAAATGGCATCGTCTTAAATGGATGAGCATAATTGGTTCGTATCTTCTTATGATGTTCTATACTATGGTTGGAGGCTGGATGATTTATTATGCATTTCTTGAATTATCTGGTAAGCTTTCTGGTCTTGATAGTGCAGAAATCACAGCTACATTTAATGGTCTGTTATCACAGCCTGGAATAATGTTTATATTTTCATTTATCGCCATTATTTTATCATTTGGCGTATGTGCACTTGGACTTAAAAATGGTGTTGAACGAATTACAAAGGTTATGATGTCGCTTCTTTTAGGACTTATGGTAATTCTTGCAGTTCATTCATTTGTTCTTCCTAATGCTTCTGTTGGTATTAAGTTCTATCTTGTACCTAATATAAGCTTAGTTAATCAGTCAGGTATTGGCGAAGCCATATTTGCTGCTATGACACACGCATTTTTCACTTTAAGTATAGGTATCGGTGCTATGGAGATTTTCGGCAGTTACCTTGATAAGAAGCGTTCACTTACAGGTGAGGCGGTAAGCATTGTACTTCTAGATACATTTGTTGCTTTAATGGCTGGATTTATAATTATCCCTGCCTGCTTTGCATACGGAGTAAACCCTGACAGTGGTCCTTCATTATTATTTATAACTCTTCCTAATGTATTTAATAATATGACTGGCGGAAGAATATGGGGCTTTATGTTCTTTTTATTTATGTCATTTGCAGCTTTATCTACAATTATCGCTGTGTTTGAAGAAATCGTAGCTATGTGGATGGATATAACAGAATGTAAGCGAACCAAAGCCGTAGGTATTAATATTATAGCTATTACTGTATTATCAATTCCTGCAATTCTTGGATATAACCTGCTTTCAGGTATACAGCCTATAGGTGCAGGTACAACAATTATGGATCTGGAAGATTTCCTTGTATCCTACAACCTTCTTCCTTTAGGAAGTCTTGTTATAGTTCTTTTCTGTACAAGAAAAAACGGATGGGGATTTGATAACTTTGCTAAAGAAGCTAATACTGGAGATGGAATAAAGCTTCCATTATGGTTTCGAAAATATATGTCATATATCTTACCTTTGATAATTACAATTGTTTATATTAAAGGCTACTATGATACTTTCTGCAAACAGCCTTTAGGCATATTCATCGGCTGGATGTGTTTTTCTGTGTTACTTGTTGTTATAATATATCTTATAGCACTGCTTACAGGACACAAATCAAAACAACAGTAGAACATACAACAACTTAATTTCAATTTGATATTGGATATTACTTATAAAAAAACGGAGGTCTATTATGAAATTATTAGAAGATCGTATAAGAAAAGATGGAATTATAAGAGAAGGAAATGTACTTAAGGTTGACAGCTTTATTAACCACCAGATGGATATTAAACTTTTTGAGGAAATGGCTAAAGAATGGAAAAGATTATTTGCTGATAAGAAGATTAATAAAATCCTTACAATTGAGGCAAGTGGTATTGGTATTGCCGCTATCGTTGCAAGAGAATTTAATGTACCTGTTGTATTTGCCAAGAAGTCTAAAAGCATTAACCTTGATGATAATAACTTCAGCACTAAAATCCAGTCATTTACACATAGTAAAATATACGATGTGATTGTTTCAAAAAAGTTCTTATCACCAGAGGATCATATTCTTATTATTGATGATTTCCTTGCAAATGGATGTGCATTACTTGGTCTTACTGACCTTGTTGAAAGTGCTGGTGCAACTGTTGAAGGTATCGGTATTGCGATTGAAAAGGGTTTCCAGCAGGGTGGAAAGATTATAAGAGAAAAAGGTTATCAGCTTGAATCACTTGCAATCGTTGAAAGTATGAATGCTGCTGATAACACAATTACATTCAGATAGGAGATATATTAATGAACGAACTTACAGAATACATTCCGGCATTGTATGCTACTTTCTGGTCATTAGTACCACCTCTGGTAGCCATTATACTTGCTCTTATTACTAAGGAAGTATATAGTTCACTTTTTATAGGTATTGTAATTGGCGGACTATTCTATGGCGGATTGTTTACTGCACATTTTAGCTTTGAAACCTCTGTTACACATATATTTAATGATGGACTTGTAGGTGTGTTATCCGATCCTGCTAACATTGGAATACTTATATTTCTTGTAATTCTTGGAATAATGGTATGTATGATGAACAGAGCAGGAGGTTCAGGTGCATTTGGCGAATGGGCTTCCAAAAGAATAAAGACAAGAACAGGTGCTCAGTTAGTATCTATTCTTCTTGGTGCACTTATATTTATTGACGACTATTTTAACTGTCTTACAGTTGGAAGTGTTATGCGCCCTGTAACTGACAGCCACCAGATTTCAAGAGCAAAACTTGCTTATATTATAGATGCAACAGCAGCACCTATATGTATAATAGCACCTATTTCATCATGGGCTGCCGCTGTAACAGGCTTTGTTGAAAGTGAGGACGGATTTTCTGTATTTATGAAATCTATTCCTTATAATTATTATGCATTGCTTACAATATTCGCATTACTTATGTTTGTAATATTAAAAGTGGATTTTGGTCCTATGAAGCTTCACGAAGATAATGCTGCTAAGGGTGACTTGTATACAACACCTGACAGGCCATATGCTAATGCTAATCCTGATGTAATAAAAGGCAACGGCAAGGTTATTGACCTTGTATTTCCTATTGTTTCATTAATTATATGCTGTGTTATAGGTATGATATATACAGGCGGTTTCTTTAGCGGAACGCCATTTATAGAAGCATTTTCTGATTGCGATGCTCCTGTAGGACTAATGCTTGGAAGCTTCTTTGCAATGGTAATTACTGTATTCTTCTATGCTGTAAGAAAAGTTCTTCCATTTAAAGAATCATTTGCCTGCATACCAGAAGGTTTTAAAGCTATGGTTCCAGCAATCCTTATCCTTACTTTTGCATGGACACTCAAGAGTATGACAGACAGCTTAGGTGCTAAAGAATATGTAGCAGGTCTTGTAAATGGTGCTTCTGGAAGCCTGCTTAATTTCCTTCCAGCCATTATATTCCTTGTAGCGATATTCCTTGCATTTGCAACCGGAACAAGCTGGGGTACATTCGGTATTCTTATACCTATTGTTGTTAATACGTTTTCTGGAACTGATAATACTATGATGATTATATCTATATCTGCTTGTATGGCAGGTGCTGTATGCGGCGACCACTGTTCACCTATATCAGATACAACTATTATGGCATCGGCTGGTGCACAGTGTAACCATATGAACCATGTATCGACACAACTTCCTTATGTAGTTGTTGTTGCCGCAGTATCATTTATAACATATATAATTGCTGGTTTCATACACAATCCTGTAGTTCCTTTAATTATAGGTATTGTGCTTATGACTCTTACAATTATTCTTATCAAATATATTGTAAATCAAAAACAATCTAATTCATAACAATATACGTTAGTGCCGGATTTACTTTTGGCACTAACTTTACTTTATAATTGATCAAATTAAAGCTATTAATACATTAGGAGTGCATATGAGTGAAACTAAAGTAATAATAATAATAGTGCTTTTATTTATAATTGCAGTACTTCCATTTCCAACCGGACTGCTCATTTATAAATTTAAATCAGAAAAACTTAAAAAACAGTATGCAGATGAAGCTAAAAAAGCAGACGAATCAGAAAAATCAGAAGACAGCAATAAATCTGTCAAATAAACGTAATGATAATAATCATTTAACAAATAATTAGCTCCCTTCTAAAAAGGTAAGTTAAATACTTAAAACTTGCTATTTAGGAGAGAGCATCTCAATAATTTTATTCTATGACCTGTTGTTTACTATCGTCAACGTTATGAGCAAATTGTGGTATCTGTGCAATAATGACCGCTGTGAATACTAATATACAGCCGGTAAGTTCCCTTGTGCTTAAATGTTCACCTAATAAAATCCAGCCTGCAAGTGCAGCAAATACCGACTCAAGGCTCAATACAATGGCAGTCACTGATGGCTTGGCATATTTCTGCCCAATAATCTGAAAAGTGTAAGCAATTCCACTTGACATAACACCTGCATATAATATTGGTATTATTGCTTTCATAATGCTGTTAATGTCTGCTTTATCAAATATAAGCATTAATATTCCTGACAATATTCCACTTGTTAAGAATTGTATACAGGATAATTTAACACCATCTGCTTTATCATATTTATCTACCGTAAACATATGTATTGTAAATGCAACAGCACACATTAACTCTAATATATCCGCAACATATATTTCGTTAATTCCACCCGCAATACACAAAAGATACATTCCCGCAATACACACAAATGCAGCTATTATGGTAAGCTTATGAAGCTTTTGTCCCATAAATACTGAAACAATCGCAATCATAACAACATAAGTCGCTGTAAGAAATCCAGCTCTCCCTGATACAGCAACTCCATCAGGATATGTATTAATCCCTATCTGCTGCAAATTCATCGCTATGCAAAGTAGAATTCCGCATATAACACCTTCTTTTATAGGCCATTTATTCGCATCAGTTAAATAATCTTTCTTATTAATAATGTAGTTCTTCTTATATATATTGTAATTATTCTCACTTGGATTATCATATCTATCAGAATATTTTCTCATATCTAATATTGCAATAACAATAAATAAGAATAATGCCCCGATAATATTCCTACAGGCATTAAATGTAAACGCTCCAATATTATCACCAGCACTTGTCTGTGCAACAAATGCTGTACCCCATATAAATGCGGCAAGCAATAATATAAAAGTTCCTTTTAAATTCTTCATAAATTAATAACGCTCCCTTTAAACAATAATCAATGTTTCCATAATAATTAATAATTTTCACACCATATAATAGTATATTAATCAAATATATTATGCAAGGTATTGAGAATTTTTCTTTTTAAGCTTAAAATATATACACTTGTTTAAACAAATAAAAGATATTAAATCAGGAGGCATATGATAATGAAAGTACTAATGTTAAATGGTAGTTCACATATCAATGGAACTACATTTACAGCTCTTAATGAGATTGGAAAAGCTCTTAATAATGAAGGAATTGACTATGAAATATTCCAGATTGGTGCAGATGCAATAAGAGATTGTATTGGCTGTAACCAGTGTACACCAGATGGTTGTGCATATACTAAGGACAATGTTAATGAATTCATTGCCAAGGCAAAAGAAGCCGATGCGTTTGTATTTGGAACACCTGTATATTATGCCCACCCAAGTGGAAGAATTCTCTCTTTCTTAGACAGAGTATTTTATTCAAGTTCTAAGAACTTTGCTTTTAAACCAGCCGCAAGCGTAGCTGTTGCAAGACGTGGTGGAACAGTTGCTTCATTTGACGTATTAAATAAGTATTATGGAATATCACAGATGCCAGTAGTAAGCTCTACATACTGGAATAACGTCTATGGCCGCAATGAGAACGAAGCCGTTATGGATTTAGAAGGCTTACAGACAATGCGCAACGTAGCTCATAATATGGCTTGGATGTTAAAGTGTATTGAAGCTGGTAAAAATGCAGGTGTCGCACTCCCGGCTACAGAAAGAGAGGCTAAGACTAACTTCATAAAGTAATAATTATTGCATTTTACCCTATAATCCTGTAGAATTATAGGGTAATTTATTTATAACATAACATTAGTAATATTTAATTATTCTATAATTTACACTGGAGGTCATTATGAAAGATTATTCTATTAATACTAAGTGTGTTCAGGCTGGTTATACACCATCGAATGGTGAGCCTCGTCAAATTCCTATTATCCAATCTACAACTTTTAAATATGATACAAGCGAAGATATGGGTAAGCTATTTGACCTGGAAGCATCAGGATATTTCTATACAAGACTACAGAATCCTACCAATGATCACGTTGCTGCCAAAATAGCAGCCCTTGAAGGTGGAACAGCCGCAATGCTTACATCATCTGGACAGGCTGCTAACTTCTTTGCTCTTTTTAATATATGTGAATGTGGCAGTCATATCGTTGCATCATCATCAATATATGGTGGAACTTTCAATCTTATTTCAGTTACTTTCAAGAAAATGGGAATAGACGTTACATTTGTTTCACCTGATGCATCAGAAGAAGAACTTAATGCAGCATTTAAACATAATACCAGAGCTATGTTTGGTGAGACAATTGCCAATCCAGCTCTTACAGTTCTTGATATAGAGAAATTTGCAAAGGTTGCACACACACATAATGTCCCTCTTATTGTAGATAATACATTTCCAACCCCTATTAATTGCAGACCAATCGAATGGGGTGCTGATATTGTCACTCACTCAACAACTAAATATATGGATGGTCATGGAGCTGCTGTCGGAGGTGCAATAGTTGATTCTGGTAATTTTGACTGGATGGCACATGCAGATATGTATCCAGGACTATGCACACCAGATGAAAGTTACCATGGAATTACTTACGCAGAAAAATTCGGAAAAGAGGGTGCATTTATCACAAAGTGTACATCACAGCTTATGAGAGATTTAGGATGTATACAATCCCCACAAAATGCCTTTATCCTTAATCTTGGACTTGAATCTCTTCATGTAAGAATGCCACGCCACGTTGAAAATGGACAGGCAGTAGCTGAATTTCTTGAAAATCATCCTAAAGTTGAATATGTCAGCTATCCTGGTCTTAAAAGTAATAAATATTATGAAACAGCCAAAAAATATATGCCTAAAGGTGGCTGTGGTGTAGTATCTTTTGAAATCAAAGGTGGAAAAGAAGCAGCCGAAAAGTTCTTAAAGAACCTTAAGCTTGCTGCAATAGAAACACACGTTGCTGATGCAAGAACATGCTGTCTTAATCCTGCAACATCCACACACAGACAGCTTAATGATGAACAATTAAAAGAAGCTGGTGTTCCAGCAGGACTTATAAGAATTTCCTGCGGACTTGAAGATAAAAATGACTTGATTGCTGATATATCTGCAGCACTTGATACAATTTAAATAAATATTCATTATCAGCTTTAGCATATTAAGCTTACAAAGGCTCCGGACATTACTATAACAATAATGTCCAGAGCCTTTATTAATTTTATGAGATTTTTATATGATTTTTAAAATTATGAAGCTTGTATGTCCTAATATCTAGTGATATAATTAACTGTCAAATTATAGTAAATGGAGATTGAATATGAGTACAATTCTGCGTATTTTTATAAAAGATTTGCGTGGCATATGCCGCAATATATTTGCACTTATTATTGCCATAGGATTATGTATTATTCCATCATTATATGCGTGGTTTAATATTTATTCTAACTGGGATCCCTATGCTAATACTGCTTCAATTAAGATTGCTGTATACTCTGAGGATACTGGTTTTGATATGGATGGCGAATATCAGAATATGGGTAATAGTATTATTGATAACCTCAAAGAAAATGACAAACTCGGCTGGACATTTACAAAAGATATGGAAAGCACAATTGACGGAGTTAAAAGCGGCAAGTACTACGCCGCAATAGTAATCGGCGATAATTTCAGCCGTTCAATGATTAATTTCCTTAATGATAATATGGAAACTCCTTCTGTTACATATTATGAGAATGCCAAGAAGAACGCTATTGCCAGCAAGATTACACAATCTGGAAAGTCTACTTTACAGGAAACTATTAATGAAACATTTATTGAAACAGTTGTAGTTACAATTCTTAATTCAACTGATGCTGCTTCTCTTACAAAGACCAATGTATTATCTGACATATCAGATAAATTAACGGATATAAGCAATAACTTATCTGAATACAACGCTTCAATCAGTATGTTTAATGCAAGTAATGACAACCTTTCAGATACTCTTAAAAAGACAGATGCACTTGTATCTGATATGCAGAGTAATATGTCAGAAGAGAATATTGAGGCTTCAAAGAATACAGCTAACAATGCAATTGATGCTTATACTGCCAATATCAGTGCATCTCTTACCAGATTAACTGATATTAACACTAAGCTCACCGGCAAAATTGAAACATTACGCGGAAAGATTGCAGACTATAAGAATAATCACACACTTGTTACCAAGCTTGATATTATCAAACAGCTTGGCGAACTTAACAGTTTAATGAATGAAGTTATTAATGCTAATAATGAGTTTAATAACAGCCTTAAACCAATACTTGAACATTTCAAAGATATTGATAATGATAACGGCGGTAATAACCAGTTCTTATATGACAGTCTTATAAGTTCACTTGACCTTATGCCTGCACTTCTTAAGACAGCCGCACAGAATATGACAACATTTACACAGTGGTATACAGACTCTAAGGCTGACCCTGCTAACATATTTACATATATGGATGATGCACTTGTACAGTGTGAGAACTCTATTAATTCACTTAATAGCATACTTACATCAAGTATTAACGATTCAGTTGGCAAATCTGGTGAATTATTTAAGACTTCCATCAACTCTATCTACGACTCACTTGTATCTGCTTCAGACAGCCTTTCTGCCATAAGTACTATTATTAATGGCGTAGACAGTACACTTTCTAGTGTTAATTTCACATTAGATACTATGGGGGAACTTATCGGCAATGTACAGAATACTTTAGATAAAGCCAATACAGAGCTTGCTGCATTAAAAGACGATGGAAAGTATGAGCTTATGCAGAAGCTTCTTGACAAGGATTCATCTGAATACGGCGAATTCTTCTCATCACCTGTTAAGGTTACAACTGAAAATGTATACGAAGCTGTTAATTACGGAACAGCAGTAGCACCTTTCTATACAACTCTTGCTTTATGGGTTGGAGGTCTTCTCCTTACAGCACTTATCAAGACATCTCCTGATGACAGGGAAGAATTTAAAAATGCTACATTAACACAGAAATATTTCGGACGATATTTAATATTCTGGCTTATGGGACAGATTCAGGCAGTTATAACAGTTCTTGGTGATATATATTTACTTAAAATATACTGTGTGCACCCAGGAATATTTATGCTTACCGCATCACTTGTAAGCTTTGCATTTACATTGCTTATATATACACTTACACTTTCGTTTGGTGATGTCGGTAAAGCTTTAGCCGTTGTTCTCGTAGTTATTCAGATTGCTGGTTCAAGTGGTACATACCCTATTGAACTGTTACCATCATTCTTTAGAAATGTATATATATATTTCCCATTCCCTTATGCTATCAATGCCATAAGAGAATGTGTAAGTGGTTTCTACAGATATGATTACTTCATACTTATGGGACAGCTTATGCTATTTGTTATAGGTACTTTATTCCTTGGTCTTTTCCTAAGAAAGCCATTTATGAAGCTCAATCATTATATGCATCACCGTATGCACGATACTAAACTTATGTAGATTAATTGATGAATGAGGAGGAGTTTATGTCTGATATTAAAGATGAAATATCTGTAAATATAGATACTGCTGCGAAATCAGTAGATATGATTAAAGACTATTACTATAGAGAACACAAACGTAACAAAGACAGAATTAAATACGGAATAATAGCAATGTTAGTAATTCCCATTATATTCCTTACCCTTTTATTTGTTGTAAACAGCTCTAAAGTTATATTTCTTGTAATGTGGATTGCTTCTTTATTTATTATAAGCGGCTATCTTATTGCCATTGAATATAAAGATTATAATATGACCGAAAATCTTAAAGATATTGTTGGTAATGAGTATGATGACTCACTTATTGATACAGCGAAAGCCATATCAGATATTACTAAGAATTATATCAAGAATGGAGGTTCAGAAGAATAATATGAAAAATATATTTCGAGTATTTGCTAACGACTGGAAAAGAATTGGGCGAAATGTTGTAGCTTTAGTCGTTGTAATGGGACTCTCTGTTCTTCCATCATTATATGCCTGGTTTAACATTTTATCCAACTGGGACCCTTATGGTTCTGACTCAACATCTAACATAAAGGTCGCTGTAGCATATGATGATACCGGAATTGATATTTCAGGTATGAATGTAAATATAAGCACCAATATTATAGAAGCACTTAAGACCAATGACACTATCGGCTGGGTATTTACTGATACGTCAGAAGAAGCCATTGAGGGTGTATGGGCAGGAGATTACTATGCAGCATTGATAATGCCTGAAGATTTCTCTCGTGATATGGTAAGCTTCTTAGCTGATAATATGACACATCCGGAGATTATCTATTATACTAACCAGAAGAAAAATGCCATTGCCCCTAAGATAACAGACAAAGCCAAGACAGCAGTACAACAACAGGTTAATGCTACATTTATAAGCTCACTTACAGAAGCTATAATGAAATCTGCCGATATTGCTGATAATATAGGTGCAATTAAAGACTCTGATGGTAATAATATTAATAAGGAAAATGTAAGCGGCAACTCAATATTAGATATATTAACAGCCAAATTACAGGTTGTTAATACACAGGTGTCTACATTTGACAGCGTGCTTACTGCCGTTTCCAATATAATAAGCACAGCACAGTCAACATCTGATACTGCAGCAGCTATATCGCCAGATTTATCAGTGAAATTTGACAGTGAAAAAGCAATTCTTAATGAATTGAATAATACTATAGGAAAGAGTAATCTTATAGACTCAACAATATTTGCTAATATTGCCAATGATATTAATACAATTCAGGGATATATGAATTCTGTCTCTGAAATATATGATGATATGGGATACAATGTTGCAGATTTTGATAATTCAATAAGCCAGATGGGCAGTTCTATTGCTAATACATTAGAGCTTGTACATAACCTTGAGAGCCAGTTATCAGACTCAATAACCAAGCTTGTTGATTTTAAGAGCAGTGGTACATATTCATTATTACAGACTGCCGTCGCATTTAATACAGAAGAACTTGCATCTTTCATATCTGCTCCTGTTACTATCGGAACAGTTGACTTGTATCCAATTGAGAATTATGGCTCAGCTATGTCACCATTCTACTCAGTATTATCAATATGGGTTGGTGCATTAATATTAGTTGCCATTATCCATGTAAAGGTTCATCCTTTTGGCGGATACAATATTACCTCTGTTCAGGCTTTCTTTGGAAGATATTTAACATTTTTCCTTATAGGACAGGCACAGGCATTACTTATAACACTTGGTGATTTATTCTTTATTGGAATACAATGCCTTCACCCATTTAAGTTCTGGTTAGCGGCATCATTTACTTCATTCGTATTTACAATGATTACATATTCACTTACAGTTGCCTTTGAAAATGTCGGTGAAGCCGTTGCTGTAGTTATTATGGTTATTCAGGTTGCCGGTGCTGGTGGTACATTCCCAATACAATGTCTTCCAACTGTATATCAGGCAATATACAAATACCTCCCATTCACCTATGCTATGGACGCCCTCAGAGAATGTGTCGGTGGAACATATAGCTGGTATTACTGGAAATGTATTATTGCATTATTGATATATGTAGGTATATGCTTATTTATCGGACTTGTCGTTGCCATACCTTGCAGAAAACTTAATGCTACAGTTAACAAGAGCAAGGAGAAATCGGGAGTAATGATATAAAATAATATAATATTAAATACAGAAATAGAAAAACTAATTTCGTATAATAAATATGAATTAGTTTTTCTATTTTTATTGATTTCAGCTTTAATTAATGACTAATTAACTTATTGCTGTCATATAATATGTCTTATAATAAACAAAATGCAACATTTTATATTAAAATGTTGCATTAAAATTTATAATTCTATTCTTATTTACATTCTATATATCGTCACCAATTTAAAATACTTTACCCTGTTTACTAATTTAATTTAATATAAATTATCATTAATATTATAGATTAATATTCAAAAATACAGAGTCTTTATCATCCTGCTTAATTCCTAAATATCTCCTTGTTATTTCATAAGAAGAGTGATTGTATATATCCATTAATATTGCTGGTGGTGTACCACATTTCCAGGCATAATACCCAAAAGTCTTTCTCATAGAATGACAGCTTATCCCGCTTTCCATATGAAGTTCATTAGCTGCTTTCTTAATAATTCTAAAAGCCTGTGAACGGCTCAGTGGCTTACCTTTTTTCTGCCCATTAAATATATAATCACATTTTTTTATATTATATAAGCTATCCATATACATACCAAGTCCCTGCTTTATATTGTCATTAATTGCAATTCTGGTCTCTTTATTAGTCTTTTTTTCTATTATTATTATATGTTTAAGAAAATGTTCATTTTTAAAATCATACACATCTTCCCATCTTAACTGCAAAACATCACTAATTCTCAACGCAGAATTCAACCCAATACATATCAATGCATAGTTTCTGACATTCGGTCTATTGTTCAAATAAAATTCCTTAAACAAATTTAATTCATCATTACTTCTTATAGGTTGTGCTGTACTCAATAATCAATACCTCCAATATATAAATGCAACATTTTAATATAAAATGTTGCATCAACAAGGAAGTAAATGTGAATAGTCCAATCCTCTGCGACTATTCATAGACAAGGAGGTTAATGTGTTAAAACTAACAATCAAACCCGGCGAGTACATCAACATTGGTGATGACGTAAGGGTTATCTATTCGGGAGGCTCAGAAGGGAACATTCATCTTTTAATAGATGCCCCAAGGGAACTCAACATTGTAAGAAGCAAGGTTCTTGCAAGAAATACTGCCAATTCGGACAAGAAGGAGTCCCGCTATATATCTCCATATTATGCGGAACGCGGACTTTCTCCGGAAACACTTTCCAAAATCCGCAGGCTTATAAGAGAAGATAAGAAGATGAATAAGCAGGATATAGATAGGAAAGATGACATCAGTCAGGATAATATACAGGGTTAGCATGGTAACGCTGTTTATTATATATGCGTATTAACTGTTAAGGCTGATGCCAGCAGTTCTAATACATTCCCGGTAAGGGAGTTGGGAACGGATTCCCGAACAAATATTATATTTACACGGAGGTACACACTATGGTAGTACAACACAATATGTCAGCTATGAATGCTAACAGAATGTTAAGCGGAGTTTCATCTGCACAGTCAAAGTCAACAGAGAAGTTATCATCAGGTTACAGAATTAACCGTGCAGCAGATGATGCAGCAGGACTTTCTATCTCAGAGAAGATGAGAGGACAGATCAGAGGTCTTAATCAGGCTTCAACTAATGCTCAGGATGGTATCTCACTTATCCAGACAGCTGAAGGTGCTTTAAATGAATCACATTCAATCTTACAGAGAATGAGAGAGCTTTCAGTACAGGCTTCAAATGGTACAGAGACAGATGACGATAGAGAAGCAGTACAGTCAGAAATCGAACAGCTTCAGAGTGAATTAACAAGAATCTCTGAAACAACAGAGTTCAATACTATGAAGTTACTTGATGGTTCACGTTCAGGTAGTGCTGTTAGTGCTTCTGTAAGCAAGAGTGCAGCTAGTGCACTTACTAAAGTTGATGCTACAACACAGGTTAATACAGCAGCTGATACTTTTAATGCATTAGCAAGCGGAAAGGACTCTACACTTGCAGTTACAGTAATAGATAAGAATGGTAATTCATCAACAGTTAAAGTAACAATTACAGGAGATACTAAGACAGCAGATAATGCGGATGGTGAAAAAAATACAGCACAGGCATTTGCAGATGCTTTAAAGGAATCAAGCCTTGGTGATTCATATGATTTTAATGTGAATGGAGATGGTAAGCTTGAATTTACAGCTAAGGAAGCAGGAAAGACAGCTAATTCTATTCTTTTATCACAGGATAATGCAGCAGCAGTTAAGACAGCTGAATCAACAACCGGCGTAGATGCTTATTCACAGATTACAAAAGCTATAGGTTCATATACAGGTACTGGTAATATTGAAGATAAGATATTTACAGTTAATGGTGAAAAGTTCGCATATGTAGATGATCCAGCAAGCTTAGGTGATGATTATAAAGATGTTAACTATGTAAAGGTTGGTACAGCTGGTGCAGTTGGAGAAGATGATGCATCTGCTATGGCAGCTTTAATTAAAGCTAAGACAGGTATTGATGCTGAGGCAGATAATACAGCAAAGGAAACAATTAATTTAAAGGCTGGTACTGCTAATACAGGTAAGGGAATTGAACTTCAGATTGGTGCTAATGAAGGTCAGACAATGAGCTTTACACTTGATGATATGAGTGCTGATGCACTTGGTGTTGGTGGAAAGTCAGTAGACTTAAGTTCTCAGGATTCAGCTAAGACAGCTACAACAGCTATTGATGCAGCTATCAAGAAGGTATCTGCTTCAAGAGGTAAGATGGGTGCTGTTCAGAACAGACTTGAGCATACAATCAACAACCTTGATACAGCTTCTGAGAACCTTCAGACAGCTGAGTCACGTATTCGTGATACAGATATGGCAGAAGAGATGGTTAACTACAGCAAGAATAACATCTTAGCTCAGGCTGGACAGTCTATGCTTGCACAGGCTAATCAGTCTAACCAGGGTGTTCTTACACTTCTTCAGTAATCAGTTAGAATATTACTACTAGATTATTAAGTAACTGATATAACAATAAATAATCAAAACAGCTAAGTCAGATTATTAAAAAATTATATAAAAACAACCCCACACTATATTCCATGCACATATTGTGGGGTTGTTTTTCATTAATAATTCTTTATAGCATTAATAGCTTCATCTCTGGATAGCTGGTAATCTTGAATAAGTTTATTTATCGTATCTTCGTCGGATAAGTTCATATCTTTGCATAATTTAATAAACACTTTTATTCCGTTAGAACGCTCCTTTTCTTCTCCTTTAATTATGCCTAGTTTTTCACCCTCAGCGATACCTAACTGGCGTCCTTCCTCCTTAACTATTTCAAGATGTCCTTCCTCGTCATATTCATAAATACTCACAGTAATCACTTCCTCCCTGTGATTTTTTAGAAATTCCGACAATACATTTTCAGCTATACACTCATCAACCGCTTCTATAACAGCAGTACGGATATCAATCTTCTCAATATCAGTCTTAACTCGAACTTTATTAACAAATGTCATATAGTCCTTAAGTGTTTCACATTTAGAAAGAAATTCAGAGCTGTATGTCCGTGAATTGATGGTATTACCTGCATTGATATTCTTATTGGATTTATCAAAATCATATGATTGATTAATACCATTAATAATATCATTCTTCTCGTTATCCAATAATTTTTTATTAATAATAGCTCCAGTATTAATGTTAATAACTCTTACAATAAGTTCCAACTCCGGACAATCCATTTTCTTCTCATACATATCCGATAATCGAAGAGTACTTTCCACTTCAAGCGGCTGTTTACCATTATAAAAAGTAACAAAATGTGGTACTGGAATTTTAAGCATTGTACTTCTGTGCAAATCACTATTGTTATACATCTGCCTATATACATCAGATAAATAGTGCAGAAATCGCAACGGCATATTCGGATTGCGGCTGGATTGCTGTTCAAACATATACAAATCCTGCCCAAACACAAATGAAGCATCATTCTTATATTTCATATACACACCACCCTTAAGAGTAGTAACAGTTAAATCATCTACATTAGTATAATTAGTGTCATTCAACCCATTATAAAGGTCCAGAAGATTATTCTTATCCCTGTACAAAAGACAGAATACATTATCCTTATATTGTCTTATTGTTGTTGGCTGATGTCCAGAAATAGCTGCATTTACGACATTTTTATTATTGAATTCAGAAAATGTCGTCTGTTTAGTATTGTCATTATCTATTGTTCTCATATATTCTCCAATCATATGTATAATATTTGACTGCATAATTAACAAATAAACAATTAAACATATGACTATGTCATATAAAAATTTCATATAAAATTATAATCATACACATTGTGCAAAAAATATAATTAATTATCCTATTAATATACATTCAATTTATACATTACTAAATTGAAGAACTATATGTATATATTATCATCAGGGAATTGTTATGACAAGTGTGTTAAACCGTTAGATATTGTTAATTATGCTATAAGATAAAAGCTATAGCAGAAGAGTATTATAACAAAATATTATGAACCCCAATTCATAAGTTAAATTGCAATTAAATTATTATTGTTATAATAAATTATTACGCGTAAATATATATTATATATATCACATAATAAATATAAATGCAAGCATTGTTATACTATAAATATAAATAAAGAATTATAAATTAACATAATCAAATAGAACACAATATAAACAGACATACAAACAGCAATATCAATATAGACAAAACTATCAATATAAACAAAACATTTTCTATAACACAAATATTTTCTATAACACAAATAAAAATAATATACGCTTCCAAAATACAAAATCATATAAATATATAAGCTTAAAAAATACATAAATATAAAATATATTTTAGAAACATATATTAAATACACATAACTATTCCCCAGCCCCTTCATCGACCTGATAGAGTGGGATAGTAGCAGCAATTCTTCTGTGTTCTTCTTCCATAGCCGCATAATGCTTCGCAGTTGTGTTAATATCTTTATGCCCAAGTACATCACTTACAAGTCTTATGTCGCCTGTGTCTTTATAAAGTGCTGTACCATATGTGCTTCGCATTTTATGTGGAGAGATTTTTTTATCAGGTGTTGCATTTTTTGCATATTTTTTTACCATACGTTCAATTGCACTTACACTCATACGGCTTTTTTTCATTGAGATAAATACTGCCTGTTCCTCTGACTCTGGATTACCAAGAAGCAACGGACGTTCATTATCAATATAGTCTTTTAATGCATTTTCTGTAATCTCATTGAAATACAGATGTGCATCAGAACCACCCTTTCTTACAATATTGATTGTTCTGTAATTAAAATTAATATCATCAATATCAAGACCTGCACATTCAGATACTCGTATTCCTGTGTTAAGAAGCAATATGATAAGAGCTGTATCCCTAAGCTGTGTCTTCTGGCACTTCTGTATCTGAAGCTTATTGCCTTTAATATTAGTATTGGACACAACATTTAAGAGGTCATTAACTTCTTCATCATTAAGCCTTATTATGTCTTTCTGAGGCATTTTAATTCGCTTGGCAGCCCCGACTGTTGGATTATTCTTCATATACTGATGTGTGCAGGCAAATTCAAAAAATCCCCTTAAAGCCGCCATTCTGCGGGCTATTCCTTTATCCTGATTTTGATGTGTGCTTCCATCATCATTATTAAATCTTAAATATCTCTGATACTCATTAATATCTTCAAATGTAAGATTTTCAAGAAAATCTATTGTTATATCCTTAATTACGGTATTTTTTAACATAGTGTTTTTCTCTGTAAGAAATCTGAAAAATGTCTGCAAATCATACGCATATGCAATTACCGTATTAACCTGTGATGACAACTCCTTATCATCAAGATAAGAAGTCACATATGGCGGAAGCTTAGCTTCAAGCATACGAAGCTTTGTAAGCTGTTTTTTATTCTTTTCCTTATAATAATCTGAATCAATTCCCATACTTTATATTTCCTTACCTTTGTGGTCATAATTAATTTATTCAACATAATACATTTAATATAGTATAACGCCGATAAAGCAGGATTTATCGGCGTTATGTTATCATATCTTTATACTACCACTTTTTCTGCAGCTTAGCAACCTGATTATTTGCCAAAATGCTTTGCAACCTCTTTAAGATTATTAATAATTGGCAAATGCTGTGGACAGACTCCTTCGCACTGGCCACACTCAATACAATCACTTGCTTTACCGAAATTATTAGTAAGTCTGTCATAATATTCACCCTGAGGTGTCCAGCCCTTGTCCTCAATTTCCTGTTTATCAGCATTATATAATGAGAAATATTTAGGAATTGCTATGTGCATTGGACATCCATCTGTACAATATGAACATCCTGTACAAGGTATTGCAATACTTTCATTTATCATATCCGCCGCATTATGTACAAGCCTGATTTCTTCATCATTAAGAGGTACAAAATCCTGCATATAACTTGTATTGTCAAGAAGCTGTTCCATATTACTCATACCGCTAAGAACCATTCTTACATTTGGCAGACTCGCAACAAATCTGATAGCCCAGGATGGTACTGACATATCTTTATTATATCCTTTGAATTCATTTTCAACCTTTTCTGGTACTTTGGCAAGTGTGCCACCTTTAACTGGCTCCATAACTATTACTGGTTTGTTATGCTTTGTTGCAACCTCATAGCATTTTCTTGACTGAATAGCCTCACTTTCCCAGTCAAGATAATTAATCTGTAACTGTACGAATTCCATCTCTGGATGCTCTGTAAGTACCTTATCAAGCAAATCTGCATTATCATGGAAAGAAAATCCAATATGCTTAACTAAGCCTTTTTCCTTCTTATCAACAAGCCAGTTAAAACAGTCAAGCTTTTTATACACTTCATAATGGTCAACTCCAACATCGTGCAGTAAATAATAATCAAAATATGTAACACCTGTTTTACTCAGCTGTTCGTTAAACACTTTATCTCTATCTTCAAATGTCTTTATAAAACCTGCGTGCAGCTTAGTTGCAAGTGTATATTCATCTCTGTTATGTCTGTCTACAAGTGCCTCTTTAGCTGCATTTTCACTCTTAAAGCCACAATACATCCACGCTGTATCAAAATAAGTAAAACCTTTTTCAATAAATGTATCAACCATTTTCTTAGTTAATTCAATGTCAATGCTAGAAGCTTCATTCTGATTAAGAAGTGGAAGTCTCATAAGACCAAATCCTAACTTCTTGCTTCCATTAAATATGTCTTCCATAACTTTTACCTCCTGTTTATTACATATTATATATAATATTGCCTTACTGGAACCATAATATTATATATGAAATAACTAATCTAAATTTACAATATTATAATTCTTACAAAATTCACCTTACAATATTCTCCCGAACTTCTTCCGTAATTATTATACCACCTTGTGCGTTCCATTCGCTAACAAATGTATCAAAATAATCAATGTCTGCTTCCCCACTTATAATCTTAAGGTATGCTTCTTTTTCAAGACTTTTAAGCTTCCACCATCTATTCTTCATAGTGTCTGTCGTCTTAAAATATAACGACTGCTTAATCACTATATTGCCTTCGTCTAAAAGCCGGCAGGCTTTAATTCGCGACATATACGCCGCCCACTGCGTGCTTGTTGCACCTTTTCTTCCTGACTGTGAATATTCCTTATATGAATCATCTGTATTATATTCATAAGATGTATTGGCAAGACCTGTATTGTTAAGGTATGATTTGCAGGCATTATAATATGAGCGTTCCAGCAATTCCAGATTATCACTATCTTTTCGTCCCTCAATTGCATCTGATATATTTCTATAGCATATTGATAAAGCATTATTATAGTCAACATTAATTGATAATGGTCTGGCTGTTGGCTCAACATTTAACTGATAATAATTATCAAATTCTTCTGAGTCTGCACAATCAAATCTTATCTTATCAAACATAACACTTATCATCTTAGCCGCAATCTCTGGATATTCATAGCCTTTTCTGACAACTACATATTTGTAGCAGGGATTTTGACTATGATATTCTGTTACATTATCGCCTGTTGATATCAGATATGGCTGCCAGTTAGAATCAGGATTAATGCTGACAGCATTGGCAAGTGGATTGTTAGGTGCCCACCAAGGTCCAAAAAATGAGCCACACAAGCCATTTTCTATAAGTTCACATATATTAGTTGATGTCCTTAATAAGAAATCATTATCTATTATCTTCTCATTATATAACTGGTTGATATATTCAAGTGCATTTTTAGCTTCATCAGTTACAGAACCATATACAATCTGTCCGTCATCATTCTCTATCCATTGCTTAGGATAAGCATTGAAGCTGGCAAATATTATATCAAGCAGGAACTCACTGCTATATCCACATTCTCCTGCCACCGATGTATCTACAACAAGTCCAACTGTATTACTGCTGCCATCCTCTGCCACACCATTATTGCCAGGATCATAGGTTATGAAATGCCTTACAATATTAACAACATCGTCTACAGTACGCGGTTCTGAAAGTCCTAATATATCCATCCAGTCTTTGCGGAGCCATACAAGATTAGGTCCGTCAGTAATATTAGTCTCAGGAAGTGCCATTATCTTTCCATCATATGTTACCATATCCATAAGTGCACTGCCATAACTTGCATACATACTCTTTATTCTATCTGTAAGACAATTATTGTAGCTGTCTGTCAAATCCTCTATCATTCCATTTTCTATAAGCTGTTCCAGCTCACTCTGGCTTGACACAACCATAATATCAGGAAGCCTATTCATTGAAACAGCCATTGATACATTAGTATTATACTGACTGTCATTAGCCTCAAATACATCTACATTCTGCACATTAAGAACCGACTTTATATATCTCGTATACGCATTATCAGTATATGTATCCATAGCTGGCATATTCGAATTATTGACACTTGTCATCTTTCCAAGAGTATATTCAATCGTATCAGGATAAGCCCCAAATGGCGTTGTCTTAGCAGTACTAACTGCTTCATTATAATCACTGTCATTATAAACACCTTTAGCCGGGCTGTTACACCCGGCTAAAAGCGTTATTACTGTTAACATCATAATGGTATATAAAAGCTTTGCAATACATATGGTACTGCTTTGCTTATATATTATATTAATACCAGAATTATTATTTATCTGATGATGCACAAACATAATATTTTTCCACCTATTCCTGTCAGCCTTTAACTGCTCCTGACATAGACTCATTATAGCACTTTTGCATAATCATAAACAAGGCGGCAATTGGAATTGATATAAGTACTGCACCAGCAGCAAATCTTGTATACCACACATCAACATATTCCTTCTCAAGCATCTGCCAAAGACCAATGGCAACTGTGTAATAATCAGCATTAGCACGGCATATTACTCTTGCAAATATAAAATCCACCCAAGGTGCTATAAATGATGTTAGAACCGTGTATACAATAATAGGTTTGCTTAATGGAATTGTAATCTTGGTAAATACCTGCCATTTGGTAGCACCATCAATTAATGCGGCTTCATCAATAGTCTTAGGTATTGTGTCAAAAAAGCCTTTGGCGATATAGAACTGAATACCAGCCGAAGCCGAATACACAAGCACCAATGCCACTCTTATCATACTTCCCTCTGACAAGCCGATAGCCTTTAATATGTAATACACAGCTATCATTGCCATAAATGCCGGAAATAAACCAAGTATCATTGCAACATTCATCATAGCTTTTCTCATCTTGAACTTAAGTCGTGACATACAATAAGCTACTGATAATACAAAAAATGTAGATATAATACAAGAAAATACAGCCACAATCAATGTATTGGTAAACATTCGTGGGAAATTAAGTATTCCCGTATCTGTAAATAACTTAATATAATTATCAAGTGAATAACTTTTAGGAAAGAATGAGCTTGTATATGCTCCCTTCTGTGCCCTGAAGCTTGTAAGAATTATCCATACAAGCGGACTTACCCACACAATCGCAAGGACTGTAAGCACCGTATGTGCAAGTATATTTTTTATAGTTTTCTTCTTTTTCATTGGAATCCCTCCTCATCTTTATAAGATTTGGTTCTCCTGTATACAAGAAGTGAACCGAGTGCAAGAAATACGAATGTCATAATACCTATAACAGCTCCAAGATTATAATACTGGTAATCTACCGTCATCTTATAAAGCCACGTTACAAGCAGATCTGTCTTTCCTGCTGTATGTCCCGCAAGCACTGGATCGCCCTTTGTAAGCAGATACACAATATTAAAGTTATTAACATTAGCAGTAAATGTAGTTATCAGGTAAGGTGTTGTTACAAATAACATATAAGGCATTGTTATTTTAAAGAATTTGACAAAGCCATTAGCTCCGTCCACATCTGCCGCCTCATATAATTCCATTGGAATATTCTGCAATATTCCTGTTACCTGCAATATTGTGTATGGAATACCAATCCATAGATTGACTATTATAACTGTCATTCTTGCCCATGTTGCATTAGTAAAGAATGGAAGTGACTTGCTTATCCAGCCAGCATTTTTTAATACAACATTTATAATACCATCCTGTGCCAGCATACTTCTTATTATAAGAAGTGATACGAACTGCGGAATTGCAATTGATAATATGAATATAAATCTCCAGAATGACTTAAACTTAGTTCCTTTTCTATTAATAAGCAGTGCCACAAGAATTCCAAGTATATAATTAAGAAATGTAGCTAATACTGCCCATATAATAGTCCAGCCAAACACTGACCAGAATGACTGTCCTATTGAACTTCCTGAATTAAATATAAGCTTAAAGTTCTCAAGCCCTACCCAGTCAAATAATACAAGATGACTGTCTACCTTGCTGTAACTTGTAAATGCCATTGAAATCATAAATACAAGCGGAAGTATTGTGAATACAAGTATTCCTGTAACTGGGAGTACAAGTAAAAGCTTATGAAGATTTTCATTGAACAATGCTTTAATATCTTCCACAAATGTATTAATATGCTTACCCTGTTTCATTCTTAACTCTACATTATAAGCACTTTTTAACGAACTAACTGCAAGAATAATATAGGCACATATAATAAATATTACAGTTATTCCATAAAGCAGAATAAGCAGCGAATTATCACCCTGTACATACTCATATATTCCAAGCTTTTCATTCCATATCTCTTCCTGTTCCCTGCTGCCAAGACCAGGAAGTCCTGCAAGACAGCTGATTCCTTTTATTATCATAAATATTATAAATGCTGCCTCTAAAGCTATATATAATATTCCTTTTATTATCTGTCTGCCCCTGAAATTACCAAGTCCGAGTATTAATAAACTGAGTTTTGTCGTCAAATCGCCATATTTCATAGAATTACGAAATGTAATGTCTTTCATTGACCACACCTCCTGACCATTATATGATGTCAAGTAAAATTCTGGGTCAATTAATACTGACCCAGAATTGTTAGAATTGATATTTACTATTTTACAATTGATGTATTAATCTGATTATAGAAATCTAATGTCTTGGCTTCTGCATTATCAGCAGTAACCTCACCGTTAACAATTGCTTTAGCAAAATTCTGAGCTGGTGTCCAGTAATCATTCATACCTGTAACTGTAGGCTGAATTACAGATGTCTTATTAAATGTATCATTCTGTGCTGATACAAGAGCATCTTTCTTAATTACATCTGTTGCAAGTAACTCTGTATTACAAGGAATAACATTTCTTAACTCATAATGCTTAGCCTGTGCATCCTTGCCTCCAAGATATTTAGCAAGTGCAACTGCTACCTGCTGATACTTGCAATTAGGGTTAACTGCTATAGCCTTTGAACCTGCAAATGCTTTAAGCTGCTTATCTGTTCCGTTAATCTTAACAGTTGGTAATGATACTGCACCAAAGTTATCTCCTAATATTTCCTTAACACTCTTATAATCCCATGAACCTGAGAAGTAAGCACCAACGCTTCCATCTCTTAAACCAGCAATACCTACACCCTGTAAGTCATTGACAAAGTTAGGATTATTAACAAGTGCAACTAAAGCCTTGGTTGCTTGTGTTCCTTTATCACCTTTAATATCTACGCCTGCTGAATTATCCTTGCCGTCTTTTCCGAAATATGTACAGCCATTAGCAAGATAGAATGATGACATATACCAGCCTTCTGTTATATTAAATGCTACCTTGTTCTTTGAAAGCATTGTATCAAGACTCTTTATATCGCTTTCTGAGAATTTGCTCTTATCATAGAACATAAACCATGTATTAGTAGTAAATGGAACACCATATACACTGCCATCAACTGATACTGAATCAACTATTGCACTTGAATTAGTACTCTTAACATAATCTGCTGTTTCACCACCAAGCTTTGCTATAGCATTTGCATCAATAAGTGTCTGCAACTGATCATTAGCGAAGAAATATACATCGCCTGAATTCGCAGGATCCTGTGTAACTGTCTTACCTGCATCTGTCTCAGAACATACTCCGTATTCAAAAGTCAGATTCCATTCAGGATGTTCTGAATTGAACTGCTCGCACATTGTCTGAAGCCATTTGCCATTTTCTTCTGCCTGATCCTCTGCCGGACCCCATACCTTAATAGTGGCTGTGATATTCTCATTATTATCCGCTGATTTGTTATCACTTCCTCCACAGCCCACAAGCAATGAGCCACACATTGTTGCCGCCATAACAGCAGCCGCTAATCTTTTAAACCTCATAAACATACCTCCATTTCTTAATGCGTTTAACCGCTGATATGTACCATCTATTTATATAATACCCATTACCCGGAATACATATTATATATAATTAATTCGGTACATATCTTTTTGTAATTTATTTACAAGTTCTTTTGATAGTTTAATTATATGTTTATTTTATGAGAAATTAAATATAAGAAATTTTAGAAACATATTGGAATTTTTACATAAAAAATAAACAAAAAAGAAATGTTATCAAATAATGACAACATTTCTTTTTTATACTCATACTATTTATCATACTTTTTCATTAAGTATATCCGTTAATTAAATTAGTATATTATTATGTTTAGTTTATCTGCTATACAGCATATCAGACTGGCTTTCTTGCCGGGAACTCTATTGTTATAACCGTTCCATTCTCATCACTGCTTACTTTAAGATTATACTGCTCACCGTAAAACAGCCTTATACGGTCATTGACATTTCTTGCTCCATATCCGCCAGACTCACTTGTTAAGAATGTATGAGCCGTTTCTTTTGGCATACCAATGCCATTATCCTTAACCTCAATATGAATAAGTCCGTTATGAAGCTTTGCTGCAACAGTGATAACTCCTCTTCTGTCAGTCAAAAGGTCTATTCCATGCTCAATAGCATTTTCAACAAGAGGCTGTAATATAAGATTAAGTGATTCATATTCAAGCACATTTTCATCAATATCCATAACAACATCAAATGAATTATCGTGCATTATCTGCTGTATGTTAAGATATGACTCCATATTACTTAATTCCTGCTTTACAGTCAGCGTATTCTTACCCTTATTAAGTGAAGTCCTGTAATAGTTAGAAAGGGCAAGTGTTATACCGCTTATATCATCCTGTCCGTACTCAATCGCCTTCCAGTTTATAAGCGATAATGAATTATAGAGGAAATGTGGGTTAATCTGTGCCCTTAATGCTCTCATCTCCGACTCTTTCTGGCTTAATTTCCCCTCATACACCTCATTGATAAGATTATTAATCGTACCCGTCATACTATTAAAGCCGTGTATCAATGCACCGATTTCATCCTTATCTGATGACCTTATAACAACATCAAAATCTCCATTCTCAACCTTTTCCATACTTGTTCTTAATTTATATATCCTCTTAGTTATGAAATCAGATGTAAATATTGTAGCCGCAGCCATTCCAATACACGCAACAACTAATGCAAGCACAATCATTGTAATAATGGAATTAGTTGATTTTAACATAAGCGACTTTGGTGCATACACATAGCTTGTCCAGCCTGTAACGTCTGAGTTCTGCTTAATAAGCACATAACCTGCTATATTACTGCATACATTTTCTGAAAAATCCGCTTTTTCCATAAACTCAGTAAACCGGCTGTCTGAAAGGATATATTTATCGGCATTATCCAAAAATGCTGCTTTTTTGCTTATAATACTACCATTGCCATCAGTTACTATAATGCCACTGTTATCTATAAGTCCTTTTGCATAAATATCCATTATACTGTCATAATCTACATTAATATACATAATTCCAGTAATGCCGGCAGTGGCAAGCGTAGACATCTTCCTTGCTGATATAAGCTCTTTCTTATCTTTATCGACATACCAGTTAATATTAGTCGAATTAACTGCTGAATTATAAAATGCTTCATTCTCAATCTCTGATAATGGTGCAAGTGTAGTGTCGTGCTTTATTCCGTTATTAATGTATATCGTCACCTTGTTAATATCATTGTGAAAATATTTCAATGAAGATACAAGCGGGTCAAATGTCGTAACAATCTGGCTGTACATTTCATATTTGTTGCTGTAATTGTAGGAAAGTATTCCTGATACAGTTTCATTAAATGTTATGTAATTGGACAGATTATCATATACCTCTATCTGTCCGTCCACTGTTGTAACCGACTGCCTTAATGCACTTTCCATTGAACGGACATCCCTGTCCATAAGTATTGAGCGCATCTGTCCATACGCAAATACAAAAAGTATTATAAGTGGCAGAAGACCTGTGACGACATATATTATAACAAGCTTATTCTGAAGCTTTATATTATTCACCCATTGCTTTAATTTTAATGGTTCACTCATAACACTTCACCTTTATCCCTGAACTTCTGAGGGCTTACACCGAAATATTCCCTGAAACTCTGGCAGAAATATGACACATTCGGATAACCTGTCTTCTCACTTATATTAACAATCTTCATATTAGTGTCCGTGAGCAGCTCCTTAGCCTTTTCCATTCTGTACTGTTTTATATATTTGCTCAAGTTCTGCCCTGTCTCTTTCTTAAAAAGCGAACTTAGATAACTTGGTGCAAGATATACCATATCCGCTAACTGCTGTGCACCTAACTCCTCACTATAATGATTATGTATATACTCCTTAACCGTTTCAATCTCTCTGTGCATTGTCAATGGATTACTGATAAAACTCTTCTCTAATATATCAATATTATGATTAACAATATCCATTATGCAGTTAAAATCTTCTGATGTATACAACTTATCAATCTGTGATGCAAATTCATCTTCATTGGTCCCTGGAAGTGCATCATAGAAATCTTTAAGCAGGTTAGAGAATACGAACTTAATATATATATGTGAAAAATTCGACTGGCTTCTGTATTTCTTGCATAAAGCATCAAAATGTATTCTTAAAAATGTTACATCTTTCATCTTAATGTCCTGCTTCATCTGCTTCATAAGAACATCATCATCTATCTGTACGAAAACAGGCATTTTATCACTTATATCGTTGGTAAATATATAGTTATTTGTCTGGTAGAACTTATTGCTCATAAGGTTTTCTAATTCGTCCATCATATCAGATATCCTGTGATAATCATCTATAATATCAGACACAGCTGCATACATAAACTGTCCCGTCTTACCGAATATATAATTATGCAGCTTTTCAAGCATATTCTTTAATAAATCCATACTTAACGCCTTAGCTTCATCTTTAATAAGTATAACTGACTGCTGTGTATTAAGATTAAGATACTGATATTCAATATCTCCCATACAATCCGCAAGGGTTAATATATTGGCATCTCCACCATCATATTTACCAAAGAAATCGGTATTGAATTCTATAAGAATAAGCCTGTTATAGCTTCTAAGAAAATCATCGCTTTCTAATATTCCCTTGGTATCAGCCTTATTAAGAAGCGAATACAGATAGAACTGCTTAACAAAATCCGCCTGTTTATTATAATTACTTGTATGAATACGTTCCTCATCAAGCTCTGCACACACTTTCTTAATTGTGTTCTCAAACTCCACAGGGTCAACAGGCTTTAAAATGTAATCTTTAACTCCCAGCTTTACCGCAAGCTTGGCATATTCAAATTCATTATATCCAGAAAATATTATTGTTTTAAGTTTTATATTATCTTCATTGAGCTTTTTAATAAGTGTTATTCCGTCCATAAATGGCATCTTCACATCTGTGAGAAGAATATCAATATGCTCTGCTTCATCACTGCATAAATATTCATATGCTTCCTTTCCATTATGCCCGCATTAATTGAAAGCCTTTTTAACAGCATTATTATTCCATTACGCTCTATTCTCTCATCATCAACAATTAATATATTATACATTTATTCTCCAATCTTTTTCCTGTATTTAACATACCTTAATAAATATACCAGCTTATATATTCTGCCCCTGTTTGTTATCCGAATATTGCAGGTTTTATTTTATATTATTTTACTATATTTTCTATATTTTGTAACCCATTTTTCTAATTATATATTATGCCAGCCTTGATTATCACTAAAAAAGCCTCTTAAAAGATATTTTCAATCCTTTAAGAGGCTGTCTGTTTATTAATACTTAATATTATTTGTTAGTTTCTTCAATGAACTCCTTGAGCTGTTTCTTAGCCTTGCCTGACACAATAATCTCTCTTGCCTTCTCAATACCATCCTTTAATGTAATTCCGTCTGAAGCAAGATATATAGCTGCACCAGCGTTAAGTAATACAACATCTGTCTTAGGTCCTTTAGCACCACCTAATATATCATTAACGATAGCTGCATTCTCCTGTGGTGTTCCACCAACAAGATCTTCCTTATTGCATCTTGTAAGTCCTAAATCTTCTGGCTTAATAACATATGACTTGAATTCATCGTTCTTGAATTCACATACCTTAGTCTCTGCACTAAGAGAAATCTCGTCCATAGAATCTCTGCCATATACAACCATAGCTCTCTTAACACCAAGATTTCTTAATACATGTGCAAGTGGTTCAACAAGTTCTTCGCTATATACACCGAATAACTGCATAGTAGCACCTGCTGGATTAGCTAATGGTCCAAGTACATTAAATAATGTTCTTATACCCATCTCTTTTCTTACAGCACCAACAAATCTCATTGCTGGGTGATACTTCTGTGCAAATAAGAAACAAAGATTAATATCTTTTAATATCTGGGCACTTCTTGCTGGAGCACAATCAATCTTTACACCAAGTGCTTCAAGACAATCGGCTGTTCCACACTTACTTGAAGCAGCTCTGTTACCATGCTTTGCAACAGGTATTCCTGCGGCAGATACAACAACTGATGAGAGTGTAGATATATTGATAGTATTAGAACCATCTCCACCTGTTCCTACGATCTCAAGCACATCCATATCATTAAGGAAACGCTCGCAGTGTGAACGTAATACCTTAGCTGCTGATGTAATCTCGTCAATTGTCTCACCTTTCATTGATAATGCTGTAAGGAATGAAGCTTTCTGTGCATCTGTAGCCTCTCCTGTCATTATCTCTTCCATAACCTGTTCCATAACTTCTGATGTGAGATCTTCTCTTTTAACTAACTGAGCTATTGCTTCTTTAATCATCGCCAAAACCCTAACCTTTCAAAAATCTATTTACATATTAGTCCTATATGTTTTCGCTGTCAATCCATAAAATAGCAATTAAACTGTCAGTTTTGAAAATATCATCAAAAATAAAGTCTTCATAAAGGTTCTCTATATTATCTTCTGAATATTCAACCTGTCTTGAAAAAATGTGCACTACATCCATTCTATCCTTGAAAGAATACTCTCTGTGGTTATCCAACCACCTTATAATATCCATCTGTCTTATAACAAAAAAATTAGTTACTAACATCTGGCATTTGCCAAGGAAATCATAATCATATATTGACTTTGCAAAATATCTGAACACCAAATACTCCAAAAGCTGTCTATATTCATATGCCCTTGAAACCATATAAGTTCCAAATTCCTCATTGAGTATATTGTATTCTTCATCACTCATCTGCTCAAAAAGGCTGTCAATAATATCCTTAAGTATGACCTCCCACTCAGGATTAAGCACTTCCATTTCTTCATAAGGATACAAAATCTGTCTTATACCCTGTTGTAATGATATATCCTCAAATTGTCCGCTATCGCTTAGATTTCTTGTTTCATCTAAAGTATGGGCAATTCCTTCTTTGAGGTAATCATTAACAACAGATTTAATATTATCATACTCATCAGTGTTAATACACTGCTGGATTTTACTTCCCATATCAAGTATGACAATCAGCTTTTCGTGTATTGACAGGCTTTCCTTGGCTAATATCTTAAATACAGCCTCTCTTGCCGCGAATATCTGCAATGCAAATGAACTGTCATATTCTGAACTCGGTTCATATTCTTCATCACAGGCAGCAGTTTCCATACTAAAAGGACGATTTTCAGACAATATAATCCTTGCTGCTTCTTCACAGGCAAGACCAATTCCTGATTCCTTTATTGTACCATAATATTCCGAATATCTTGGAAACTGCTTACATACAACACCAAGATAATCTTCTCCAAGATTTTTATGTATTTCACATAAGCCATTATCATCAAGCATAGGACATTTGCCGTCACATAATTTGAAGCAATACTCCTCATCTTCATTCTGTGTTATGCTGTCAAGAATCTTGTGTTTAAGCTCACCTGTCATATTATTATAACGCTCATAGGTTTCATCATCTATGTCTATCTCCCAGCCGCCTATACAGCAGTTATCCTTACATTTGCTTGTTATACATCCAAATTCGTTATAATAAAATGGTACTCTCTGTTTCATTATCTTTACCTCAAAGTATATTCTATATAATTCTGTTAAATATATCTGATTTTATGTCTGCGATATCATCAATACTAATAATTATGTTATCCTGCATAACTATAATTTTCTGATAATCATCAATCTTTTTAATTACGCCGCTTATTGTAACATATTCTCCGCCATCTTTTCTTAAATCTTTAACAAAATAAGTTATGGTTACAACCGGCTGGCTGGCTATATTTGCTCGTAATATGGCGAATTTATTATTAAGAATATTAAGTTGTTCCTCGTCCTGTTCTATTTTCTCATCTGTAAGCCTTGCTGTTTCTGATATAGCTGCTCCAAGTCCGGTAAGTGCAGCAAATGGAGAAAACTGAGCAGCACGCTCATAATTAGACATTCTTTTATGCCTGTTATTTACAGGGCGGGATTTATTAATTATATCTTCATATCCATTCACAATATTTCTCATCTCCCAATTATCAGCTTTATTCGTGATGACCGCCAATCTGCCTGTTTCTGTCCATAGCTGTCGCACCTTCTTTAAGATTCATTCCTCTGACAATTGCATTTTTACCATATTTTTTCTTAATATCAACCATAGTCTTTAAGACTTTCTTCTCTTTTTCAAGCTTAGCACTTTCTTCCTCATTATCATCTTTATTAATAAAATCTGTGAATAAATCCATCTGATGATAAGAAGAATTCTTATTAACTGCTTCTTTTTCTGTTATGACATGATTAGCCGTTATATTAATTCGTCTTGATAAAAGCCTTTTATCTACTATATCATCATACAGCTTGGTAACTGCCTGCGTAGCAAGTGAAACCGAAGCCGTATAACGAGAAAGATTAGCCGTTCCGTGAGCGTGCTTTGGTATCTTTCTGCCGTATCTGTCTTTTACAACCTCACCTTTATACTCACCCGTGCTTCTTCCTGTAGATATATTATCTATATCATATCCAACTGTAAGCACAAGCTGGTCTGTCACAAGTCCTTTATCTATAAGGTCAAGCATAAGCAGATCTACCATCTCACATACAACTAACCTTGTCTTCTCATAATCATATGCACAGTGAAGTACCTGTCCCGATGATATGCTGTTGCTTTCCGGCTTATACTGCTTAATGTCAGCTATTGTACACGGCTCATAACCCCATGCGTGGTCAATAAGGAGCTCTGCATTTACCCCAAACAGCTTATATAGCAGTTCCTCATTATAGAAATCCTGCTCACCGCCAAGCGAACATCTCGCAACATCGCCCATTGTATACATACCATACTCTTTTAGTCTGGAAGCATATCCCGTACCCACTCTCCAGAAATCTGTAATAGGCTTATGTCCCCATAACTTTTCCCTATAGCTTCGTTCGTCTAACTCAGCTATTCTCACACCATCTTTATCTGCTGGAATATGCTTGGCAACTATATCCATAGCAATCTTACATAGATATAGATTCGTTCCTATGCCTGCCGTTGCTGTAATTCCTGTCGACTCAAGCACATCTTTAATCATAGTCATAGCCAGCTGGTGCGGTGTCATCTTATAAGTATTAAGATAAGCTCCGGCATCAATAAATACTTCATCAACCGAATATATATGAATATCCTCAGGTGCAACATATTTAAGGTAAATGTTATATATCTGTGTACTGTATTTCATATATAAAGACATTCTTGGAGGTGCAATTATATAAGAAAGCTCGTAAGACTCATTATTCTTAAGTTCTTCTGCACTATATGAACTTCCTGTAAACTGCCTGTTTCTTAACCTGCTCTTTCTTAGTGCATTGACCTCCTTAACTTTCTGTACAACCTCAAAAAGCCTTGCCCTCCCTGATATTCCGAAAGCCTTTAATGATGGTGACACGGCAAGGCATATCGTCTTTTCGGTTCTTTGGGGATCAGCAACTACAAGATTGGTATCAAGTGGGTCTAAATTTCTTTCGACACACTCCACAGATGCATAAAATGTCTTTAAATCTATTGCTATATACATATGGTTATTCTGCATTAATCATTCCCCACAATTAAATCTTACGCATAACCTCAAGTCTGCGGTGCAGCATTTTAATATGTTCCAGTTCCTTATCGTCAACTGCTCTTCCAGAATAATAGTATTCCACCGTTCCACACAGTTTATCATTATTATTATCAAGAACACCATTCTTTATAAGTATATTTTTTAAGTAATTAGATACTCCGATATTACCATCTATTATCTCAATATCATCCGGAAACAGCTTCGCAAATGAATCTTTGAAATAATTAAAATGTGTACAGCCAAGCACAAGTTCTGAATAATCATTAAAGTTATGTCCTGCAAACTGATTGTTAAGATAATTCATAACCTCTGCTGAATTAAATTCATCCTGCTGTGCAAATCTTACTAGCTTAGGAAGTGCAATAACATCTACCTTTGAGTCTATATCATACTTCATAATAAGATTTTTAAGTTTCACTCCCTTAGCCGTAACCGGAGTTGCAACAACCATTATCCTCTTACCCCTGTTATGTGCACAGGCTGGCTTAACTGCAGGTTCAATGCCGATTATTGGAATCTGGTATTTATTTCTTAAAAATGTAATGGCTGCACTAGTAGCTGTGTTGCACGCTAACACTATTGCCTTACAGCCCTTTGATACAAGAAAATCAACTGCCCTGTCTACATACTCTCTTATCTGTTCTGTAGTCTTTTCTCCATATGGCACATTATCAACATCTGCATAAAATACATAATCAACTTCAGGCAATGTTATCATTGCCTGATGAAGCAGTGATAAGCCGCCAATTCCTGAATCAAATATACCTATCTTCACGGTCCACACCTCATTTCCTTATACTTAAAGTCTTGTCGTCCACTCACTGCAATCCCACACGTCTGTTGCAAGTCCGTCATAGAACTCTGGCTCGTGGCATACCATAAGTATACTTCCTTTGTATTCTATAAGTGCTCTTTTTAGTTCTTCCTTGGCATCTACATCTAAGTGGTTAGTCGGCTCATCTAACACAAGAATATTAGACTCCCTGTTTACAAGCTTGCATAATCTTACCTTTGCCTGTTCACCACCACTTAACACTCTTACCTTGCTTTCAATATGCTTAGTTGTAAGTCCGCATTTGGCTAATGCTGACCTTACCTCATACTGTGTAAAACCAGGAAATTCCTGCCATATCTCTTCAAGACAGGTTGTGTTAATATCAGGTGGCATCTCCTGTTCAAAATATCCTATCTCAAGATAATCACCCATAACTGCCTCACCTGATAAAGGCTTAATTAAACCTAAAAGGCTCTTTAACAATGTAGATTTACCAATTCCGTTAGCACCTGTAAGTACTATTTTCTTACCCCTTTCCATCTCGAAATTAAGAGGCTTTGATAAAGGCTCATCATATCCGATTACAAGATCTTTAGTTGTAAATACATATTTGCCGGAAGTTCTAGCAACTTTAAAATTGAATTCTGGCTTTGGTTTATCCTTGGCTAACTCAATCATCTCCATATTATCAAGCTTTTTCTGTCTTGACATAGCCATATTTCTTGTTGCAACCCTGGCCTTATTTCTTGCAACAAAATCCTTCAAATCAGCAATCTCTTTCTGCTGTTTGTCGTAGGCTGCTTTCATCTGTGCCTGCTTCATCTCATACACTTCCTGGAACTTATAATAATCACCAACATATCTGTTAAGCTGCTGATTATCCATATGGTATATTATATTAATAACGCTGTTAAGAAATGGAATATCGTGTGATATTAATATAAACGCGTTCTCATAATCTAAAAGGTATCTTTTAAGCCAGTCAATATGTTCCTTGTCAAGATAGTTAGTAGGCTCATCCAGAAGCAGAATATCAGGCTTTTCAAGAAGCAGCTTTCCTAATAAAACCTTAGTTCTCTGTCCACCACTAAGATCTGTTACATCTTTATCAAGTCCCAGCTCCAAAAGTCCCAATGCCCTTGCAACTTCTTCAACCTTAGCATCTATCATATAGAAATCGTGATTAGTAAGCATATCCTGAATTGTACCTAATTCTTCCATATATTCAGTCATCTGCTCGTCATCTGCATCCATCATCTTGTCACAGATTTCATTCATTCGTTCTTCCATAACAAATAAATCATCAAATGCCTGCCGCATTACAGAACCTATAGTCATTCCTTTTTCAAGTACAGAATGCTGGTCAAGATATCCCACCTTAATATTCTTAGCCCATTCAATCCTGCCCTCATCAGGCATAAGCTTTCCTGTAATTATATTCATAAATGTGGACTTTCCCTCACCATTAGCTCCAACAAGTCCGATATGTTCACCCTTTAATAATCTAAACGATACATCATCAAATATCGCTCTGTCACCAAATCCGTGTGTAAGATGTTCAACATTTAATAAACTCATATATTATCTCCATTCTTGTGCATATTAAAAGCCCCTTTCTTATTCAAAAAGGAGCTTTTACAATTCTGAAATATCATTGGAAATCCTGTGTGTGAAATCTTCTATAATACACCTTTAAAGAATTCTTTGATACTTTAATCTTCTTTAACTGTATTCCACCTGATAAGAATTCCTGAGGAATATTATTAATAAAATACTTCTGTAACATAGCTTTTAACTGCATATTCTTAGATCTCTGCAATGCTACAAGAAAGAATACAACAACAAATAACAGAAGCTTAATACCCATTGGTACATTATTCCAGATATATAATGCTAAATTTGTTGAAAATGTAAATATAACAAATGCAAATATCATATTAAATATAACCGTAAATATGTAAGTCTTAATCCATTCAACAAGATTAAGTGCTTTTAACTGATATAACAGCTTGTGATAATTCCTTGACTCTTCAACCGTAATAGGCATCTCATATACTTCCATAAGACTCCTCCATTAACTGTGCTTTTAATAGATTATATCCCCAAAATGCCTTATTTGCAACCATTAATACCGCTTCATTTATTAATAATCACTTAAATTCCACCAATTAAAGATATACTTACTTACTGGCTTTGTCAACTTTTGTGTCACTAGCTTGTCACTAGTAGCCCACTGCCTCTAAGCGTTTCAATGCAACGTGTTCGGTTGAACTTGTCCAAGTTGTATGGAAACCATAATTCTTTAAACCTGCAGTATATATATACTGTTCTGCGTATTCACTAAGTAAAGGATTGTTGATACATTTCTTTCTTAGCTGATTAAGTACCCGCTTATGCGTGTTTTTAATATCCTGCTCTGACCGCCCCAGCTCGCCACACAGAGCTTTAAAAGATTTCACGCAATCATCTGTATACCTAGCCTTTACGATTTCCCTCTGTGGGGCTTCCAGCGTGTCAATCTCCCTATGCAGTTCTTTATACACGCAATCTTTATAATTGCCCTCAACGAACATTAGTTCCGTGTCTTTGCTGTCTGGCAGCAGTTCCCCAAGTGTCTCATCAGTATCATCATACATCTTAATATCTGTGCTTATTGTGTCGGACTGATAAGCGTACTGTTCCAGTTCTTTTACAGACTGTATATCCATATCAAGATAAAGGGCTGTATCCTTATAGGCTGGATACCTGCCATAATTTATATAATATTCTTCTTTAAATCTCTTGTATTTTGCAATCTCCGCTTTCTTTGCAATACCGCCACTTAATGGGCTGTTTTTATTAATATAGCGTTGTATGTGTCTTTCTATGATTATCCCAGCATATGTTGAGAACTTCACTCCTGTGTCATCCTGGTAAGTCTCATACGCTCTTATCAATGCAATATACCCCTCCTGTGTCAAATCCTCTCTATCCTCTTTAGTCTTGGCATACTTGCACGCTATTTTATATATAAGTCCTTTATTTTCTAAGTATAACTGAGTACGCTTATCCATTTAACACCACCCTTTAATTTATATAAGCCCAGCCAGGAACTCTGCATCCACTGACTGGGCTTATTAGCAATATGTTACTGTGCAGGCTGTGCCTGATAATAAATACCCTTAGCCTTATTCTCTAAAACAAAGGCATCATAACAGATACGTCCCTCTACAAGATTACCACTGTAGCCGGGTGCATCCTCGTGTACCTTGTAATCTTCAAGCTTTAATGGTGCTACCGTAGCACTCTTATGACACATCATAAAGCCGAAGTTCTCCGGCAATCTCTTGGCCGGTATCTTTATTACATTACAGCCGTCAAGATTTCCAATAACACCATTTAAGCGCATATCTGCGCCAATCTCTGTATCAAGTACGATATCCTTTGACTTTTTCATCAGAAGATATGTTTCAGGTGTTACCACGATACATCTTTCCGTCTCTGGGACTTCGTTATCATCAAGTACTTTGCTTGCTGTAATAATCTGCTCATAAATGTTCGCAGCTGTCAGCTTAAGCGCATCAGCCTTCACCCCCGCATTTGCACACATAACGTCATATGTGTACTTGTCAACCTCTGGAATAACAACTTCTCTTATTTGTCTTTCAAGTGCTGTCCCTGCCGCAAGTGCAAGAGATGTCTCCTCATTATCCAGCTTATCAATAACAAAAGTAAATGAACGGTCTTTCTTTAACATCATTTCTTCTGTTGTTGCTTCAAGATCCGTCACTGTTCCATATCTGTTTGAACCACCATTTCTTGAATAGTCATTCATTTCAGAAGTTGAAATTTTGTAAATCTTAATTGAATGTGCACCTGTCCAGGAGTAGTCCTTATTAGTTACAAGCTCTCTTTTACTCTCGGCTGTAAACTTTTCATCAACAAGCCCCTGATATTGTGTAATTAAATCAATAGCCATTTAAAATCCTTTCCTATAAGCCCATAGCCTGTCGGTAAGGGTTCACCTGTTCCCTGCTTGTCGGTTCAGGTGCTCCCCCCACTTGGAAGCCTGTAGACTCTATATCTTTTTTGTCTTTTTTGGAAATGGCTGACTTGATATAAGAATTCAGTTTATTAAGCACATTGCTGATATCCTCCTCACTGGATACCTTTAATATATCTGCTATATCTGTAGGTACGCCCTGTGACAGGAGTGTCTCTTTAAGTTTTATATTGAGTTCCCTTTGCCTGAATTCCTGTTCCTTGTCTGCCATAGGTGCAGACTGTTCATCTGCTCCCTGCTTGCTACGTTCTCGCTCTAATCGTCTCTGAACTATAGCGTTAACCTCTTCCTGAGTGAAAGTTTTTCCAGCAGTTTCGACTGTCTGCTGGTCTTCCTGTGATGTTTCCTCATTGTTACCCATTAATTTACCTGTTCCTTTCCGTTTAACGTCCGTATGACTAAGTTAAGAAGTAAAACGCCAAAAAGGGCAAGAGAAGACTAACCCTTTCCGGTTAATGTTCCCTTGCCCTATGCAGTAAAGCTTACAACGTACGTTGCGGTACTAATTATATTTATTATACCACATATTCAATAAAATTGGTAGAACTATTTGTAGTAAATTGTAGTATTATTTGTCGCTGATTGTAGTATCTACATACGCAAGCTTATGTATTCTTTTATCATTATTGCTATGCTTTTTAACCTTTTTAACTACTGGGTTCAAAATGTTAATTGCCTTTTTTAGCTCTTCCTCTGTATCGTAGGAAATCCGTAGCTTTAACACGTTTTTCATCTCCTTTCCACATCCCCATAACTTAACATTTCTTAACATTTCTTAACATTTCTCAACATTTCTCAACATTTTCAAAAGTCATTATTTGAGGTTTTCTGAGGTTATTATTAATACCCCCATAACGCTGGAGGCTTGCGGTCTAGGGTTATGTATCGCAATAAAAGCTCTATATTAGTTCTGATAACTTCTCTGTAAGCTCCTCATATCTGTTATGAAGCCCAAGAAAGCCAGCGGATAAGGTTTCCCTGTTTACACCTGATGTAAATTCTGGAATAGCTGTCTGCATTAATATAAGCTGTGCGTTGGTCTCCCTTAAGCCGCCATATACTTTATCCAGTTCAAATCTTTTAACTTCACTCTTGCAACAGTCCCTGTATCCTGCTTTGTATGCAATCTTTATCATATCCTCTAAGCTCTCAAGGTTGGCAATTACAGTATATTCTTCAACCGAAAGCTGCGTTTTTGTATCCATTTCTCTTAATATTTTTATAAAATTATTATCCATCTCTTGTCCTTTCTGGGGTAGATATGATAGACTACTCTTGTAATTGTTTGGGTAGTCTATCATATTTTACCCCTGCCCCCTGTTTATGTTGGTAGCATATTCAAGGGGGCGTTTTTATTTATATTCTTCAACCTTTACATCTGTTATATTGTCCATACGCTCCAGTTCTTTAATCTTTGGCTCTACAAGCTTCTTGTAGCAGTCAGGACACAAACACCCAAAATCCACGCAGTCAGATATAACCCTGTTAATCTGCGGTATGCGTATGTTATAGGTCAGTACAGTTCTTGGGTTTATTAGGATCCTGTCGCCTGTCCTGCTGCCAACTCTCACAATCTTCTTGCAGCTGTCGCACGTATCAACAAACTTGTCAAAATGTCTCACTTCTGCCGCTTCCTCCATTCTTCTGGGATTTCTTCTGTCTGGCCAAGGTTTGCGCTCAGGTGCTTTGTAAACAGATACATCATATCCGCACATAGAGGGTCATTCTTAAACTCTTCAAGAATTACATCACTTTCCTGTATTGCCCTTGTAAAATCGAATGGCTGGGTATTCCAACGCTTGTACCACTTCCAGCACTCATTACAGATTAAACCCTGATGTTTTATTTCCTTTTCGGTCAATTATTCTCCTTTCCGTGGGGTTAAATTTCTTTACCTTTTAGGGGTCAAATTTCTTTACCTTTGGGGTCAAATTTCTTTACCTTTGGGGTCAAATTTCTTTACCCAAGTATATATATAAATATATATACGTATATTACCCGTTACGCTTCCTATTGCGTGCACATATTAAATACTTGTTACTCATATACATTTTTTGCCCGTTACGCACTTCCTCGATAAATCCTTTTTCAATCAGCATATCCCTCGCCGTGAAATATGTAGGCTTTGATATATTCAAAACTTTCTTAGCGTATGTGTTAGTATATTCAAATGGTACGCCAGAGGGGGAACAACTGGACACTCTACGCATATCCAGATATAATAATTTCGCAGTTGTAGATAATGACTTAAAGTCTTTATCTTGGACTAAATTATCCGTATATACTGTAAAGCCTTGTTCTTTATTCGCAATCTTTAATCACCCCTTTTTGTGTAATGTTTTTAAGTACCAGGCAGCAGCTCTTTTTATTTCTTCCCGTTGCTGGTCCTCGTATTCAGTTGTAAATTGTTTATAATAGGCTCTTGCCTTACTTACTCCGACACTCTCCAGCTTTTTTAAGGCTGTTTCCTTAAAGTTACTATCATACAGGCTGAAACCATATACCTGCATAAATACCGCCTTAGTCAGTTTCATATCCGGAGTAATGTTATTTAGGAACTCTTGTTTATTCATCATATGTACTAAATGGTATGTTGATCAAACTTTCAACATCAACTCCCAGAGCTTTGGCAATCTTACCCAGGTATATGGGTTTTACATAACAGCCACGTCTTGCGGTATATACTATATTCTTAGTGACTCCAGCTTTATCAGCTAAGGTTTTAGGGTCAAGCTCCGCATTGGCTAAAGCTATATTAAACTTAACGCTGTTAACAGCTAACATTGTTCGGTCTTTTGGCAATGGCATTTTTAGCACCTCTTTTCTTTCCGCGGCTGTATCCAAGCAAATAAGCCGCATATATCTTTCCTGTGAATGATGTATAGCGGTCATCAATAGAACTAAGTTCGCTAACATACATAGAGTCACAGTCTTTTTTTTCGTCAATATAAAGTCCTGCTTTTTCTATCTCTTTAAATATATTCATCTGACAACTCCTTTCTGGTCTGTGACCTTGTATCAGCTTCATTACAAAGCTTTTAATATTAAGATAAGGGAATTTACCCTTTTAAGCGTTTACCGCCACGATTTAGACAAACGAGAACGCTCTGACGTGTTTCTGTAATGTACTGCTGATTATTCAGCCGTCATTGTGTTGCACCGGTGCAACTAGTCAATAATCTCTGTTACATCAACAGCTAATGCCTTGGCAAGTCTGCCAGCTGTCTTTGTTGAAACATTTCGACTATTGATAATAACCTGCATCCTCTGACGTGATATTCCGTACACTTTCGCTAAATCCGGTACACTGAATGAATTTCTAGCCATAGCAAGCCTTACCTTATCGTAATTAAGCATCATCTTTCTCGCCACCTCCTTTTACATTATTTTGTTGTTTTCATTTTCGTATAATACACTAACTTGTTGTTTGTGTCAACAACATATTAGTGTTAAATTATACTTGACATTACAACATTATAATGTTAAATTCATAAAGAAAGGTCCCTAATATGAGCGATTCAACTTATAAAATAATAAAAGAACTACGACAAAATAAGCATATGTCACAGAATGAACTAGCTAAGCGCGTTGGATTGACACAGCAAGCTATTGCTTTGATCGAGAATGGGAAAAGAAAATTAGATTTAACAACTTTCATAAACATTTTAAAAAACCTAGATTTAACAGGCGTTGAGATGGAAGCGGTGATGGATGCTATCAATAAAGATTGTTCTGTATCTCAAACCATAGAACAAATAAATGAAGATAATGAGCGCGAAATAGCTTACCAAAAAGCTACAATTGAAGCCTACTTTAATAGACTAAATAAAAAGGGGAAATCAGAGGCGGTCAAAAGAATTGGGGAATTGGCAGAATTAGATATCTATATAAAATAATATTCTAATTCGCAATGTGTAATATAATTTATTCGAAGGGAGGGATTTTTTATTAATGATTTTGCAAATAGTTTAAAAAAAATAAGGATTGAAAAAGGGCTTAAGCAAGTAGACATAGCTGAATTATTAGGTGTGGCTAAATCTACTTATTCTATGTATGAAAGCGGGCTTCGCGAGCCAAATTTTGAAACCTTAAGATTTATTTCCGATATATTGGGAGTTTCGTTAGACTATTTATTAACAGGAAAAGAGTTTAAGTATAAATCCGTTGATATCAATAAAAAAGAGTCTGGACTAATACGCAATTACAGAAAATTAAATAATCTAGGGAAAAAGGAAGCTGTTAAGCGTGTTGAAGAATTAGCTGAAATACCTAAATATGTAACTTGCAAGAAAGAAGAACTTAATACCGCACATACCTTGAATAATTCTACTGACAAAGAAAAGGCGAACGATGATTTGATAATGGATAAAGATGATGAATGGACATTATAGTTCTACTCAAAATTGAGTAAAACGCTAAAATTTTAGCGTATTAGATTCAATCTATATCGTGGCTGAGTTTTTAGCCGTCCTTGGGGTCGGTACTGCCGAGGGCATAGCATTTTTACATAACGCAATCTTACGTTGTGTGCTTAATCCAAAATTGGCTTCACCGAACGGGTTCAATATTGAGCTGGTTAGCGGATCCAACTTTGGCTCGGTTATTGAGGCAATAAAAAAAGCCCCTGCGCTAGTAACGCAAAGGCCTTTTTGTCCATTTAAGCATATGCCTAAAATGAACACAATACATATTTCCAAGAGATATTGTATCATTTTAGGGTCATATTTGCAAGGATATCTGCAATATGTCTATTTTTATATGCTCTATATTTACTTATAATTAATATTAAATATTTTATTTAAACGTAATAATGTGTTACATTAGAAAGAAGTGGTACAATATGACAAAGAACAAACCTTATAAACGCAGGAACGGCACGGGTAGCATTGTACGCTTGTCTGGTCGCCGCAGAGAACCTTTTGAGGTAAGGGTTAACACTCATATGGATAAACGTAATTATCCAGTGTATGACGTACTCGGTCGCTTTGCTGAACGTGATGAGGCAATGGCAGCACTACTTGAATATAACAAAAACCCTTATGACATAAATATCAACTCACTCACATTTAAAGATGTATACAAACTTTGGTATGATTGGAAATATGTCCACGGCAAGAAGAAGTTTTCTTCGAGCTCTATCTACTGTACCAATGCAGCATATAAAAAATGTGATAGCCTGTATGATGCTGTGTTTAAAGATATTAAGACTCCACAGCTTCAAGCCATTCTTAACAATGATAGTTACTCTCACGCTATGCTTGAACATATACATAATTTATTCAATCAAATGTATAAATATGCGATACAGTTTGATATTGTTGAGAAGAACTATTCACAATTTGCTTTTATCCCTAAGGATGATGATGATGAACACGGTGTTCCTTTTTCTCCGGAGGATGTTCAAAAGCTGTGGAATAACTTAGATAAGCCCTATGTTGATACTGTGCTTATATACATATATTCAGGCTTTAGGCTTAATGAGCTGTTAAAAATGCCGCTGGCTGATATAGATACTGTAAATATGACCTTTAAAGGCGGATTAAAGACTGCTGCCAGTAAAAACAGAATTGTGCCAATACATAGCAGAATACAGCCACTTGTACTTAACCGACTTAAAACAGCAGATACAAATATATTTAACATAAGCTCCGCAGAGTATTACAAGGCTTTTAATGAGGTCCTGGCTGTATGTGGCATAGATGAAAATCATACTCCGCACGACTGCCGCCATACATTCTCCACTATGCTTGATAATGCTGGAGCTAATAAAACAAGTATCAAGAGGTTAATGGGACATAGTTCAGGTAATGATGTAACTGAAAAGATATACACTCATAAAGACATAGAGCAGCTTAGAAAAGCTATAGAATTGATATAAATAGAGGTGTGGGGAAGTTACCCCGCACCTCTATTTATTTTATTATTTTTTGTCACTAGTGTGTCACTAACTTGTCACTAGTGGGACATTTTCCGGCATATTTGATAGTACGCCAACATCTCACAAACCCGCTTATTTGCTGGATTTCTAATTTTTTAGAATTCGCCAAAATCCGCAATATTTAATAATCACTTAAGATTTCCTCAACATATTTAATTGAAATTTCAAGATAATTAGATATCTCATATTCTGGCACACCATTATCGTGAAGAATGAATATTAATTCTTCTATTGTTGTACCTTTTTGTCTTTCCATAACTATAAAATGTTTAACTTGTGCCTCATTCATAATTCCCCACCTCCATATGTCTTATGTATCTAGTTATTAACATATAGTTCTGACTGTTTAATTATTTTATCAAGCATATGTACTCTTATAAATGGGAAAGAGAAGTAATATCCGTCAACTATATCGATGGATTTATTAATAATTTCAACAGCCAAATCAATTCCTGCCTGTTCTCCTTCTTCTTTAGTCATATCCGGTCTGTATCTTAACAGAACCTCATCAGTTACATTAATGCCTGTCATCTCATTCTTCATAAATGAAGCATTCTTAAAGCTCACTAACGGCATTATTCCACATAGAATTCTTGCACCTGTTTCTTTTTTTATTGTGGCAATTCTTTCTATATCCTCATCACAGAATGCTGGCTGTGTCATAAAAAATGTAGCTCCTGCTTCCATTTTCTTCTTTACTCGTCCAATCTCTATATCCAGTCTTTTTCTGCCCTGATTAATAGCTCCGCCATATGTAACAGGCTGGTCTGCAAACTGTTCTGAATTCATATCATCTAATATATTCATAAAGCCTACAGAGTCAAAGTTAAATACGCTCTTAACACTGCTTCTCATTACCGAAGGTATTGGATCACCTGTAATGACAAGAAAATTATTAATGCCATTAATATCAGCACCTAATATCTGTGACCTGATTGCGATGGCATTTTTATCCCTACAGCAAAGATGTGGCATAACACACATTCCCGTCTGCCTTGACACTTTTTCTGCCATAAGAATAGAGTCTGCTCTTGTTCTTCCTGATGGTGAGTCAGGAAATGTCAATACATCTACGCCCTTGCTTTTAAGATAATGTGCCGCATCTAAGAGCTTATCAGCATTACTGTCAAATGGAGGTGCAAGCTCAACTGCGATAAGCTTCTTCCCTTCCTTATTGTGATAAAATGCTGTGTTTACTGCCTGTACTGAATTATCAGTCTCCCAATCACAGCCTTCACCCTGTCTGTTCTGTGTAAAATCTGCTTTGGAAGCTATTCTGTCAATATAGTCAGGTGTTGTTCCACAGCAGCCGCCGATTATATCAGCACCTGCATTTAACAATTCACACATTTTATCAGAATAATAATCCATATTCTTGTCAGAGAATATCATACGTCCGCTGACTGCCTGAGGATAACCTGCATTAGGAAGTGCACTTAAATACTTGTCAGTATGACGGCGTTCCTTTAATATGAACTGTTCCATATGTCCCGGTCCAATTCCGCAGTTAAATCCTAGAGCATCGATATACGGATTATCATCTGCAAGCTTAACTAGCTTAGACGAACTAAGTCCACAATTACTATATCCAAACTGGTTGATTGCAAACTGTGTTATAACAAATGGTCTGTCTGTCAAAACACTATCTGCTATATTAATTCCACCAGTCGCAGCACTTCCTATATAATCTATGGCATCAGATATATTAGATAAATCTGCAAATGTCTCGAACACGAATACATTAATTCCTTCTTCAAGAAATACCTTCGCAATATCTACATATTCATCTACTACTGTCTGCTTGTCAAAAAGATTATCATTAGGTATAGGACCTATATCTGCGGCAATATATACTTCCCTGCCACATTCCTTAACTGCCTGTCTTGCATTGGCAACAGCTGCTTTTATATTAGCTTTAACCTCATCAAAATTGCATTCAAGATTAACAGTATTAGCCGCAAATGTATTGGTTCTTATAAGCTTTGCCCCTGCATTAATATATTCTTTGTGAATATCTGTGACACGTCTGCCCATAGTAATATTAACAGACTCTGGCAGTTCATTAGTATCATAAACTCTTGAGTAATATGTACCAAATGCTCCGTCCGTTATTAACTTATGTGCTTCTAAATAGATTTTAAGCTTTTCCATACAACTCTCTATTCCTCTCTACGTTCTTTTCAGTTCTTAATCAATCGATATTTCTTATAAATACCATTTCAATTAAACCTTAATTAATCAACCGATACTTCTGTTATTAATATATTTCAATTAAAATCACATCTTATTCATATATAATATTGTTAATTAGTAAATCCCATATTGCTACATTGGTGCCGGTCACACTTTAAGTGAATAACCGACACCAATCTGGCATATATTAATATATTTTTTATATTCTACATCTGATTAATGTGTAAGGAAGAACATTAGGGTAAATAATATAGCTATTACCCATGTAAATGCTTTAACTTCCTTAGACTTGCCAGAAAATACTTTTATAAGAATATATGATATAAGACCAAATGCAATACCATAACTTATATTATATGCAAATGACATAAATGCAATTGTAAGGAATGCTGGAACTGCAACTGATATATCATTCCAGTCAATCTTAGCTACACCACCCATCATAAGTACACCAACGTATATAAGAGCTGCTGCTGTAGCACTACCTGGAATTAATGCTGCTATAGGGCTTAAGAACATTGCCACAAAGAACAAACATCCTGTTGTGAATGATGATAAACCTGTCCTTCCACCTTCTGCAACACCTGATGATGACTCAACGAATGTTGTAACTGTAGATGTACCACATACAGCACCTACACAAGTTGCAAGGGCATCTGATAACATAGCCTTCTCAAAATTAGGAACCTGTCCATTCTCATCAAGCATATCACCTCTTGAGCATGCACCATAAAGTGTTCCAAGAGTATCAAACATATCTACCATACAGAAAGCAAGAGCTGTTGTAGCAATTATAAGTACAAGGTCTGCTGTTGTATGATTAGCAAGATAATGTGAGAAATCAAATCCCTGTGTAAATACCTTGCCAAATGACATTGAAGCCCAGTCACCAAATGCAGCAAATGGATTAAGAGTCATTTCCTCAAAAAATCCATCATAAAAGCCTGGTATAGTAAATCCTAATAAATAGTAAATAACCGTTCCACCAAGAATGCCCCAGAGTACTGAACCTTTAATCTTTCTTACTGAAAGAACTGCTATTATAACAAGAGCAGCTATAGTTACAATCTTTGGCATAATTGTTGCCCAGCTTGCATTACCATTAAGTACATTAAATGAAGCAAGATTTACAAGTGTTGACTCATCATTAACAATAAGTCCTGCATTCTGTAAACCAAGAAATGCAATAAAAAGACCGATACCAGCTGGTATAGCCATTCTTACTGCGTCAGGTATAGCAGCAAAAAGCTTTGCTCTTATTCCTGTTATTGTAAGAATAATAAATACAATACCATCTAAAAGAACTAATACAAGTGCGTTAGCATAGCTTAACCCAAAATTAAAGCAGGCTGTATACACGAAAAAAGCATTAAGTCCCATACCTGATGCCAGACCTAGCGGAAGGTTAGCAAGAAATGCCATTGCAAATGTTCCAACAACTGCTGAAAGAGCTGTAGCAATGTATATAGCATTGTAGGATACTTCTGGAAGTGCAGAAAACATACCTGCATTAACCATAAGGATATACGACATTGCCATAAACGTTGTGATACCGGCAAGAACTTCAACTCTTACTGTTGAGCCGTGTTCTTTTACCTTAAAAAACTTTTCCATTATTAAGTCTCCGTTCCTTAAATTATTACGTATGCTTATATAGCGTTTACACTCGATTATAACATACATTTATTAACTTTGACCAGTCTATTTTTATAATTATTTAACAGACTTTAATAGAAAGTTTAATATTATTCAACCATATCTCCAATGTTCTTTAATACATCTTCAACATTATAAGGCTTAGTAATGAACTTCTTAGCACCTTCTTTAAGTGCCTTAATAACCTTATTCTGCTGTCCTGCGGCTGTTATCATAATAACATTAGCATCCGGATCATAGTCCATAATCTTCTCAAGGCACTCTATACCATCCATATTAGGCATTGTAATATCAAGCGTAACAACATCCGGAGCATACTGCTTATAAGCAAGCTCACCTTCAAGACCATCAGAGGCTTCTGCAACTATACAATATCCAGCATCTTCAAGAATATTTCTTAACATCATTCTTGACATACCTGAATCATCTACAATAAGAACTGTGTGCTTATCACCCTCGTCTACCGAACCAGCCTTAACAGCAAGCTTTCTTGTTACAGGCATCTGCCCTATAGTAACATCACTATCTACAGCAATATATAATGATACTTCACAGCCATTGATATATATAGGCAGAACATAAGCATTACCCTTGGCAATCTGATTCTCATATGCGAACTGAGGAAGAATTTCGATATCAATATTCTCATTAGATAATGCTGATGAGAAAAGTCCATCTATACAATTAATGAATTCACCTACTGCATCATAGCTTTCAAGTCCGAATTGGAAATCATCTGACTTAGAATATCCCTTTGCAATATCAATAAATGCCTGTGGGTCGTTCTTTACAGCAAAACCTATCACTGAATTAACATCACCTTCACATCTCTGTCCAGCAAATGCCCTATATTCAAAATTATTTACATGCTCAATCTTTCCAATATAATAATTGCTTGTAACAAATCTTGTAATATTTCTTAATGCAAGTGCCGCAATATCTGTTATATATGGCTTTGAAGCATATGCAAACATAGGCACAATCTTATCAATATCATCATTCTTTAAAGCCTCAAGTTCTTCAGGTGCAAAACCAATGCTCTTTCTGAATTCTTCAATGTGTGTTTCAATATCGTTCTGTGAAAGACCACTTACCTCTTCAAGCACCTGCATAAATTTGATATAAGTGCTTCCCTGCTTATTAAGCATATCCTCTAGCTGTTCCTTAGTTATATAGCCTTCTTCAACCGCTATATCACCGAACTTAGCATCCTTTTGTGTCTGGAGAATATTAATCTCCTCAGCCTTTTCCTTAGTAAGAATACCTTCTGATACAGCAATAAAGCCAAGCTTTGCCCTTACATTTTCCATCTTGCTTATAACTTCATCCAACTGTTCCTTAGTAATAACTTTATTGTCCACAAGATATTTTCCAAATAACTGACTAAACATACATATCTCTCCTTACTATATTATCACTATTCTAATTTTAATATATTCTAATTCATTCTTAATAAAATTTCAATTATTTATTAAGAAAAGTACAAAAAATGAGTACTGCAACCAAAAGGTCACAATACTCATATAAAAAGCTATATATTCTGTATATAATCTGTCAATTACTTAATGAGGCTTTCTTTAATCTTAACAACTGCCTTATGAATGTTAACTGGTTCATCCATTGTGCAGTTAGGACGATGAATATCATTAGTAAAGAATACTGTGAATTCACCCGGATGTAATGTTATGAACTGCTCATTCTCTACAGTATCATAGAAAATATTATCCTTGCCTGCTGGTTCTTCACCTGTAACACCTGGAAGAAGTGGTGCATAGCCCTGTACTTCCTTTCCTGTGAAAAGATACTGGATATCGATATAATTTCTATGGCTTTCTGCTCTCTTATTCTCTACTGGAGCTGTTGTCTGGTCCTGAATAAGTACAAAAATATTATCTCCGTCAAGCTCATATCTTCCCACTGGAAGCTCTGCTGTTTCTGGCTTAGCAAGAAACTCTAAAGCTGTAGCAATAGCTGCTGGATACTGATAATTGCCTTTCTTGGCATTAAGTGATGCATAAATCATTGTTAAAAACCCCTTTCGTGTCTTTTAAAAAATTTCTTATATAAACTGTAGCACTATATGATACAAGTTTCAACACTTTTCTAACAACTTTCCAACCTTACACAACAAAACACGGATATCCGCCATATCCAATCCTGAGATTGAACTACAGCATAATACCCGTGTCCTATTCTACTTATCTAATCAGAAGATTTTATTATTAATTATTATTCCTGAATAGCCTTAAATGCCTCATCAAGGTCTTCGATAATATCATCAATATTCTCTGTACCGATTGAAAGTCTGATTGTGTTAGGCTTAATTCCCTGGTCGAGAAGTTCTGCTTCGTTGCACTCTGAATGAGTTGTGCTTGCTGGATGTATAGCAAGTGACTTAACATCAGCTACATTTGCAAGAAGTGAGAATAACTCAAGATTATCGATGAACTTCTGTGCTTCTGCTGCTCCACCCTTGATTTCAAATGTGAAGATAGAACCACCACCGTTAGGGAAGTACTTCTTGTAAAGTTCCTGCTGCTCAGCATTAGTTGAGATAGATGGATGGTTAACCTTTTCTACTAATGGCTGATTCTTTAAGTACTGAACTACCTTTAATGCATTCTCAACGTGTCTTTCTACACGAAGTGATAATGTTTCAAGTCCCTGAAGGAAAATGAATGAATGTATAGGTGAAATTGTAGCACCTGTATCACGAAGAAGGATAGCTCTGATGTATGTAACAAATGCTGCTGGAGCTGTATCCTTTGCAAAGCTTACGCCGTGATATGATACATTTGGCTCTACTAACCATGGGAACTTATCTGCCGCTGCAACCCAGTCAAACTTACCACTGTCTATAATTACACCACCAAGTGTTGTACCGTGTCCACCGATGAACTTAGTTGCTGAATGAACTACGATATCAGCACCATATTCGATAGGTCTTACAAGGTAAGGTGTTGCAAATGTATTATCAACTACAAGCGGAATGTTGTGTGCGTGTGCAATCTTAGCTATTCTTTCAATATCTACTACTTCTGAGTTAGGATTGCCAAGTGTTTCAATCTGTACTGCCTTTGTGTTAGGTCTGATAGCTGCTTCGATAGCATCATAATCAAATGGATCTACGAATGTAGCTTCAATTCCGTAATCTGGAAATGTATGTGCTAAAAGGTTGTATGTACCACCATAAATATTCTTAGCTGCTACGATATGGTCACCTGCGTGTGCAAGTGCCTGGAAAGCATATGCAAGTGCTGCTGCTCCTGAACCAACTGCAAGTGCTGCTACACCACCTTCAAGTGCTGCAATTCTCTTTTCAAATACATCTTCTGTTGGGTTAGTAAGACGTCCGTAAATGTTACCTGCATCTTTAAGACCAAATCTGTCAGCAGCGTGCTGGCTGTTATGGAATACATATGATGATGTAAGGTAGATTGGAACTGCTCTTGCATCTGTAACTGGATCAGGCTGTTCCTGTCCTACATGTAACTGTAATGTTTCAAACTTAAGATTTCTGTCTTCGTAATGTTTCTTTGCCATAATAATATCCTCCATATCTATTGTCTAATAAGTCTTAGCATATAATTCATATATGTGTTTGTTATCGTTGTCATTATATTACAGCCATTAACCTACCAAGTCAATAGTAGATATTATTCCTAATAAATATAACTCATTATAGTTTTTACCTATAACCCAACACACAAAAAAGCGGCAGCCAAAAAGCCACCGCTAATTATTACAACCATCTCTAATTACACTACTCCAGCCAAACACCGCCCCCCTCGTTAAATTAATAATCTCCCGATCGCATCCCGCCGTCTGTCGCACCCCAGTTGTGCAGGCGTGTTATATTACAAGCTGGGTGCTTTTGCAGCCGTCGGCACTTAGCGGCTGTCCTTTAGCCGCTTACGTGTCCGCTACGGCTGCAAGCAGTGCGAACGTGCCCAGCGGCAATAAACAGCCTTCACAACGTCCGGCAGCACGCAAGATTATCAATTCAACGGACAAGTAATCCTGAACATCTCCTCTATTATATGATGAAGCAGCTGTGCCGTCTCACTATCCGCAAGTTTATAATATATCTCTTTACCTTCTCTTCTGCTTGTTATAAGCCCGCTCTTTTTCAACAGCTTAAGATGATGTGAAACCGCAGGGTCACTCATATTCATAGCTGCCGCGATATTACTTACACATTCCTCGCAATGACATAAAAGCCATAATATCCTGATTCTGCTTCCATCACTTATCTGCTTGAATACTTCTGCCACTACTACACATTCATCTGTGTCTGGCATTCTTTCAAGAACTTTTTCAATATTCTGTCCGTGGTCGTGTGGAAGATTTACTTCTGACATTTCCCATTCCTCCTAATCTGCATACTGTAATCTGTCTGTCTTATTCGCAGGCTAATCTTTATATGAAAGACATCTTGTTGCATTAAGAACTCCAAGCACCATAACACCTACATCTGCAAATATAGCCATCCACATATTAGCAACACCTGCTGCACCAAGTGCAAGGCAGGCTATCTTTATTGCAAGTGCAAATACTATATTCTGGTGAACTATTCTTAATGTCTTTCTCGAAATATTCATTGCTGTAGCAATCTTTGCAGGGTCGTCATCCATAAGAACAATATCAGCCGCCTCAATTGCCGCATCTGAACCAAGTGCACCCATTGCTATACCAATATCTGCTCTTGAAAGTACTGGTGCATCATTAATTCCATCACCGACAAATGCAAGCATTTCATCTTTACCCTTGCTGTTAAGAAGCTTCTCAACCTCAATAACTTTATCTGCCGGCAAAAGCTCACTCTTAACTTCATCAACACCAAGCTTTCCTGCAACCTGTTCTGCAACTTTCTTAGCATCGCCTGTAAGCATAATAACCTTTTTAACGCCCGCTTTCTTAAGTGCTGCAATCGCCTGTTGTGATGTAGGCTTGATAACATCTGATATTACAATACAACCAGCATATATGCCACCGATAGCTACATATACAAGTGTACCAAGAGCATTTTCTATGCTATCTTTCCCGGCACTGCTGTCAATGTTGTACTTATTCATAAGCTTTAAGTTACCAGCTAATACTTCTTTACCGCCTATATCAGCTTTTACGCCGTGTCCGCTTATCTCCTCTATATCTGTAACCTGTCCGGTTTCAACTTCCATACCATAAGCCTCACGTATACTCTTACTGATTGGGTGGCTTGAATAGCTTTCTGCATATGCTGCCGATTTAATAATATCTTCCTTAGTAAATCCATTGGCAGTTATAACATCTGTAACTTCAAATACACCTTTAGTAAGTGTTCCTGTCTTATCGCATACAACATATTTGGCTTTAGATAAATTCTCAAGATAGTTAGAACCTTTGATAAGGATACCTCTAGAAGAAGCTCCGCCTATTCCACCAAAGAAGCTGAGAGGAATAGATATTACAAGGGCACAAGGGCAGCTTATAACAAGTGTTGTAAGAGCTCTTATAAGCCATTTTGACCATTCAGCAGGATTGCCCATAATAAGACTTACTACTGGTGGAATAACCGCAAGCACCAAAGCTCCTATACATACCGCTGGTGTATACACCTTTGAAAATCTTGTGATAAAATTCTCTGAACGGGATTTTTTCATACTTGAATTCTCAACAAGATCCAATATCTTAGATACTGTAGACTCGCCAAATTCTTTAGTTGTCTCTATCTTTAAAAGGCCTGTCAGATTGACACAGCCGCTTATTACCTCATCTTTGACCTTTACACTTCTTGGAAGGCTCTCACCTGTAAGTGCACTTGTGTTAAGTGTAGATTCACCACTTACAACAATGCCATCGATTGGGATTTTCTCACCAGGTTTTACTACTATTATTGTCCCGATTTCCACATCATCCGGATCAACCTGTTCTAACCCACCTTCCTGCTCGATATTTGCATAGTCAGGCCTTATATCCATAAGCGCTGTGATATTCTTTCTGCTCTTGCCTACAGCGTAACTCTGAAAAAGCTCACCTATCTGGTAGAAAAGCATAACTGCTGCACCTTCTACATATTCACCAAGTGCTATTGCACCGACAGTAGCTATTGCCATAAGAAAATTCTCATCAAATACTTCACCATGGAATATTCCGTGAACAGCCTTCTTTAAAATGTCATATCCTATTACAAGATATGGAATAAGGAAAAGCACCAGTTCCACATATTTATTAACCGGAGCAAGATAGCATATAAGCTTAAATGCTACTAAAAGAACGGCTGATATAATAATTCTTATTAATACTTTTTTCTGCTTCTTAGTCATATTATCCTCCATTCCTGCGAAGCATTCTCCTAATTAACATTAACTAATTATTAATTAAAGAAATATCTCGCAATCAGATTCAACCTTCTTACAGTTCTTTAATACGTCCTGCATTACAGAAGCCACATCTGCTTCCTCATCGAATTCAACCTTCATCTTCTGTGTCATAAAAGAAACTGTTGCATCTTTAACACCTGCTGTCTTCTTAGCTGCATCTTCCATCTTTAATGCACAGTTAGCACAATCAACCTCAATACCATATGTTTTCTTCATAACAAACCACCTTTCTGTGTCTTAACCGACACTGCAGACCTGTTATCCAGCCCGCTTTGCTTATAAATTTAATATTATGTGAAGCACTTATATATTATGCTTTACTTCATATAAACATTTAAACAAATGTTTAATTGTTTGTCAATAGCTTTTACTTATTTTCCAATAAGTTATTGTTACAATTTTCTCTATAAGTTATTGTTTAATTTTTCTCAATCAGCTATTTTACTCCAAATTTATCTACAAAAAAAGCCTGACAAGATTATCCAATGTAATCCTGTCAGGCTTCTGATATCTCTCATAATTCTGAATCATTATATTGATAGTTAATTATAACTGTAAATCTTCGTAATCTTCTGGAAGAAATCTATGATATATAATATGACATCCTTCATCTTTAAAGCAGTAATAATATCTGTCATCAGCTTTATCTGCAAACTTTATAAGAACATCAAACTCACCATCTTTGATATACTCAATAGTAATTCCATCATAACTGTCATTAAAAAATTCAATTATATCTTTCATAGATGTACTATGGCTTCTAATAAGATCAACAAGCTTTCTTATAAACTCATTCTCGTCAGTATTATTGTGAATATATTCCACTCCATTTTCATTAATCTCAAAGCAGAACCTGTCTTTTTTATTACTGAATGTGACACCGCCAAGAATATAAGTATATTGCTTGAAATCCTCATCATTGCCTTCAAGAAGCTTTACCATATCACTATAGCTTGTATCCCTAATATCACACCCAAACATATGACATAATGAGCTTAAAGGATAATATAATCTTATATTCTCTTTTCTGTAACCAAGCTTAGCTTCTTCTTCCCTGATTAAATCAATAAGATTGTGCTGTAAATTATCATATCCATTGATAATATTATTCTTCATCCTCTATTTCTTCCTCGCCATCGTGAACATCTTTCTTAGGCTCTTTAAGACCAGGAATATCAACATTATGCTTCTTGCAATAATCCCAGAGAGCTGCGTGGATTGATTCCTCAGCAAGAAGCGAACAGTGTACCTTTACTGGTGGAAGTCCATCAAGTGCTTCCATAACTGCCTTGTTAGTTACTTCCATAGCTTCGTATATTGTCTTGCCAATAACCATATCTGTAGCCATACTGCTTGTTGCAATAGCTGCACCACAGCCAAATGTCTTGAACTTGCAATCCTTGATTATCTTAGTATCCTCATCTATATCAAGATATATTCTCATAATATCTCCGCACTTAGCGTTACCAACTGTACCGACACCACTTGCATTCTCTATCTCACCTACATTATGAGGATTGCTGAAATGCTCTATAACTTTATCTGAATACTGCATATTCTAATATCTCCTTTACTAACCTTTGTACCTTAACGACAAAATAAGGCATTTTAAAATTCATATCATTATTGTATGTTTTACCATTTTTCGTACAATATGTCAACCATACAAATGAATACGCAGGCGAAAACATATTTCACCTGCATATTTAACCTATTCATCAAATAATATTAATTATATTATCTCTTCTTTAACCCGTTACCGCTGAATTTCTTTATCTGTGTAACAAGCTCTGCGGATACATTAGCAATCTTATCTGTAGAACCTTTACACTGTTCCATAACCTGCTCAAGATTATTCATATTCTCCTTGGTAATCTGTCCACTGCTTGCATTTTCTTCTGCAAACTGTGCAAGATTATCAACACCATAAGCTATTGTGTTCTTATGCTGCTCTAAATCAGAGGCTTCTGCCGCTATGCCGCTTACAGCACTTCCAACTCTGTTAATCTCTGAATTAAGAGTTGCAAATATAGCTTCTGTATCTTTAATCTTGGCATCCTGCTTTTCAAATGCTTCCGATACCTTCTTAGCTGTTTCCACACTGATATTAGAATTCTCAATAAGTCCATTGACAATCTGGTTAATATGCTCTGTAGACTCTCTTGACTGATCTGCAAGCTCTCTTATCTGCTCTGCTACAACTGCGAAGCCCTTGCCATTCTCACCTGCTCTTGCCGCCTCAATACTTGCGTTAAGAGCCAGAAGGTTAGTCTGGTTAGATATACCGGCAATAATCTCAGTTACCTTTCTAATCTCCTGGGCTGAGGCATTAGTACGCTCTGTTTCATTACTTACCTCGTCCATAGCGTGTCCGCTTTCTTCACTTATTGTAATAAGCTCTTTCATAATATCAGCAGCTCTGTTGTTACACTCATTAAGTGTATCTATGCTTTCCTTAAGCCCTTCAATATTAGTCTGTATATTATCAACAGCCTTGCTTATTGAGTCAGTCTTTACCTTAATATCGGCTACCTTATCAGCCTGTACTGTAGTATTATCTGTAATTGTTGTTACCGCTGCATTGGTGCTGTCGGCAACTGTGTGCATTGTATCAAACATTGCAACAAATTCTTCTGAAACCTGTTCAAGTTCAACTGTAGCATTTCTTATTGCAGCAACTGTTCCTGTAATACCCTCAAATGCAACTGTTACATTGCGGACGATTTCTCCAACTTCATCATTTCTTGCTGAAACCTTCTTAATCTTTTCAGCAGTCTTATCATCACTTGATGCAGTACCTGCTATTGCTCCCCTTAATAGAACAACTATGCTTCTTAAAATATTAAGAATTAACACAACAAATATCGCAAATACAACTGTAATTAATACAAAAGCAGTCAATACATTAATAATATTCTTATTAAGCAATATAAATATTATAATCATAACGATTAATATTTGTGCTATAAAAGCTGCTGCCGCAAGTATAAGCTTTTTTATAAAATTATTATCTTTCATTATATTAGTGCCTCCTTTTCTAATGCAGAGCCTCTCCTAACCCTGTATCACTATATTTTAGATATTATACACTGATTTTTGACAAAATGCACTATATCAACCTCTAAAATCAACCATTTTCTTTACGTTGCATAAATATTCACATCTCATTAAGACCCATGATACACTACATAAATCTTTCATCGAATTCATTTGCCGGATAAGGCTTTCCAAATAAATATCCCTGTATATAGTCGGGATTTATTCTTCTTAACTCATCAAGCTCCTCCGGTGTCTCTACACCTTCTATACATAATGAAAGTGACAGACTGTGTGTCATCTGAATTATATATGTAAGCAATTCATAATCATAATGGTTCTTAAGAGCTTTTACTGTAAATGAACGGTCAATCTTAATGTAATCCGGCTTTAAATCACTAAGGCAATGCAGATTAGAATATCCTGTACCAAAATCATCAAGAACAACCACAACACCATTATCCTTAAGCTTTGACCACAATTCATTAAAATGTGGATTGGAGTCTAAATAACCACTCTCTGTAAGCTCTATTCCTATATTATATGGCTTTATTCCGTTGTCATTGATAGCTGCCATAATATCTGTTAACACATCACTTTTAATGACCTGAATATATGATACATTGACATTTATGCGGAAACTTTCTATCTGCTTAGTCCATATAGCACATTGTCTGGCTGACTGCTCTAATATCCATTTGCCTACCGGTATAATAAGTCCGCTTTCTTCTAACAGCGGAATGAACTCAACCGGTGATATAAATTGTGGGCTTCCACCATCTGGGTCAGGCATGAAAAATCTCATAAGTGCTTCTGCACCTATAAGCCTGTAAGTCTTTGTATCAACTATAGGCTGGTAATATACTTCAAAACCTGCAAAATCATCATCTACGGCATTATGAAGTGCTGTATTAATAACCATTCTTCTATTGTAATGCTCAAAATCTTCATTCCTATATATATAATATGTATTCTTTCCACTGTCCTTCGCCTGCTTTAAGGCAAATTCTGACAATTTTATATATGAATCATCCTCATCTTTTATGTGTGATGCATCAATAACTCCCGCAGATAATGTATACATTATTTTGTAATTATTGTCCTCTATAAATTTATTGACATTCTTTTTACAATTCATATAGATTTTAATTGCTTCTGTTATATTGCTGCCGCTAAAATCAACAATCATAAACTCATCTGATACAAGCTTAAAAAGTTTCTGATTAGAATTAAGGGTATTTGCTATGCAATCTGCCGTCTTCTTTAATATGTAGTCTCCGTAAGCCATACCATAATTGGTATTAATGGCACTGAAATTATCTATTCCTATCCTTATTATAAAACCTTTTGGTGTTAAAGTCGCATATGCTTCCCTGATATAATCAGCAAGCCCCACATCCCCTAACAGACCACTGACGTTATCCGCCTCAGGCTTAACACCAATCTCATTAATACAGCCCATAAGATAATGTGGTCTTCCATCTTTAAACAACACGCTTCCCCTGCAATTAATCCATATTGGATTGTGGTTCTTATCTAACCAGCGGTATTTCATATTATGAAATACTTTCTTACCATCCTTTATATCCTGAAGTTCCTTACTAAGCATTTCGTAATCATCTTCATATACGAACTCTTTATGCTTTGCCGCTGCATCGTAGAATTTGTCTTCTGGAAGAATAAACCTTTCCACTGCATGTTCCGAAATCACATAATAATCATCTATCAAATCATACACATAAATATAATCATTCATACATGGATTTAATATCGCAATTGCTTTTTCTATCTGTTCTCTTGATATCTGCAACACATTATCAATCATATACCTACGTCCTTTCACTTATTACATTGATAGTACATTTTTGATAATTAAATGTCAATAAATGTATCTATAAAGCCGAATAATTTGTTTAATCATCTATTATTTATGCAAATTTTCAATTGGCAAGTTTAATTAAATGTGCTAGAATTTATACAATCTATGTTATGTATGAATACGGATATATTAACACAATTATACATATGGAGTTATATTATTATATTGCTGCATCACATATCAATTATTATAATTATATATGTACAGCCATATTATATGAATATAACTATATAAAACATTGTTCATATCACTATATCATAGATAAAGTTATGCAGAATAATATATATAACACACCATGATATATATTACTTTATGTACTTTAACATAGGAAACGAGGTTTAAGTATGAGCGAAATTGTTGAATATACTTTTGAAGAATTAAAGAAAGAAATGGAGCTGCTATCACCACTATATGATGTAGTGCGACTTGTCAATCCATTCAAATGTGAGATTATTGATATTAATGATACTTGTCTTACACCATCTGATACACCGATTTCCTGTTATGACTCTTGGAAATGTATATTTCAATGTATTAACTGCACTTCTGCAAGAACACTTCTTACCGGTAATATACAATCCAAACTTGATGTAAGCGATGATACTGTATACCATGTCACTTCGCGGCCAGTAAGAGTCAATAACTCCCTGCTTGTTCTTGAAACCGTCCAACATTTCTCATACACTTACCGACAGCTTGAAACCGGCAATACTAACAACGCTTTAATATCTCTGATACAAAATGCCAACAGGAGCCTTCTGCTTGACGAGGAAACTGGTGCTTACAACCGTTCTTATCTTTCAGAACATCTTCCTTATGAATTATATAAGGCAGAGATGAACCACCAGTCTAATGCAGCATTTGTAAAGATTACCAATCTTGCTGACACAATAGCCGAATATGGTGATATCGCTTCTAATGGAATTGTATGCTGTCTGTTCAATTTAATTACACATACTTTTAAAGACATATCTGACGGCGAATTGATGCTTGTTCGCTACGACAAAGATTTATTCTTTATATTAGACACTAATCTTAAGTACACAGATTTTGAAAATAGAATTAATAATCTTATAGCAGCATCCATTCCAGAACATATTCTATTCAAAAGTAATAAGATACCTTTTGAGATTTCAACAGCCTGTATTAATCTTGCTGATGAAAATATTAATACTCAAGATGAATTAATTAATACACTAAATAATAGATTAAATAATTAACAACTAACAAGTATTACTAAACATTAATAAGGAGGATTTAATTATGAGTAATGTTACAATTTCTGAGTCAATTAAATATATAGGAGCTGATGATACTACTTTGGATTTATTTGAAAGCCAATATATCATTCCTAACGGCATTTCCTATAATTCATATGTAATTCTTGATGAAAAGGTAGCCGTTATGGATACAATAGATGCAAGAAAGTCAGAGGAATGGTTTAATAACCTTTCTAATGTTCTTGCCGGAAGAAATGTTGATTACATTGTAATCTCACATCTTGAACCTGACCACGCCGCTAATATCAAAGCACTTTCAGACAAATATCCAGATGCTAAGCTTGTACTTAGCGCTAAAGCCAAAGCTATGCTTCCTCAGTTCTTTGCTATGGATAATCTTGATGACAAATGCATTATAGCTGCAGAGGGACAGGAATTATCATTAGGAACTCACAACCTGAAATTCATTATGGCTCCTATGGTTCACTGGCCAGAGGTTATGCTTGAATATGAAACAACTGAAAAAGTACTCTTCTCTGCTGATGCTTTCGGCAAATTTGGTGCATTAAGTGCTTCTGAGGACTGGACTTGCGAAGCAAGAAGATACTATTTTAATATAGTAGGAAAATATGGTGCACCTGTACAGACTTTACTCAAGAAAGCCGCCGCACTTGATATAAGGACTATATGCCCTCTGCATGGCCCTGTACTTAAAGAGAACCTTGAATTCTACATTGGAAAATATCTTACATGGAGCAGTTACGAACCTGAAGATGATGGAGTACTTGTAGCCTGTGCTTCTATCCACGGCAATACTAAGACAGCCGCTGAAAAGATGGTTAATATCCTTAAAGAACAGGGATATAACAAAGTTGCATTTACCGACCTTACAAGGGATGATATGGCAGAAGCCATTGAAGATGCTTTCAGATACAGCAGGCTTATTGTTGCTGCAGCATCTTATGATGGTGGTGTATTCCCACCTATGGAGGACTTCCTTAACCGTCTTTCCCACAAAGCTTACCAGAACCGTAAAGTCGGAATCATCGAAAATGGTTCGTGGGCACCTACTGCCGGCAAATGTATTAAGACAGCATTTGAAGGAATGAAGAACATAACTATATGTGGCGATACAGTAACTATCAAGTCTACTATGAAAGATGAAGATATTGCCAATATGTACAATCTGGCAGAAGCCATTAAGTAATATATGATGCTAATATAAAACAGCCGGTTAATGATAGCTATTTAATCTATCATTATACCGGCTGTTTTATATTATAGCTGTTTAATTACCTGTTAATTCTGTTCTTCTTCACATCAGCAACTACAAGTCCTGCAACTAATACTGCAGCCATTAATGTTTCAAGAACATATAAGAATACTCTTGTTGTATCTCCTGTTGCAGCTGAATCCTTTGCTGTATCAGCCACATCTGCTACCTGTCCATTATTATCTGCTGTATCCGGGTCAACAGCCTTTATTATTTCTGCTGTATCCTGTGATAAGAAGTATAATGAGCAGTAGGTAATTGTATACTCAACATATCCGTCCTTAACAACGAGTCCCTTATTAACACCGCCTACTGATTCAACTCTGTTCTGTTCTTCATTGAAGTAGTAGAGGTATACTATATCTCCATCCTTATATTTGTTACCAACATATGTCTTGATTGTAGCTGGTCCAGGTAATGCTCCGTGATGACTGAATGAAAGATACATAAGATCATCACGTCCTGTAATTTCCTTAACCTCATTTTCTCTATCTGTATCGAATGAAATTGTTAAATCAATATCCATATCTGGCTGTGTAATTGTATCACTGTTGAACTTCCACTGATACTGGAGTCTGTTATTCTCATCTGTTACACCAACTGTAATGTCTTTCTGGTTTTCCTTCATCTTAGAGAATACATTAGAGCTGAGTGTAGGAGCTGCTTTGGCACTTACAATGCTTACCTCTGAAAGAGATGAATTAGTTAAACGCTCTGTAAGTTCGTTGTTTACATTTTCTACATTAGTAAGCTTATCCGCAGAGATAACTTCTGCTTCAACATTCTTGCCTGTTGTATCGCCATTATCAGATGGCTGCTCTGGCTGAGCAGGATGTTCTGGCTGGCTTGGCTGCTCTGGCTCACTTGGCTGTTCTGGTTCGCTTGGTGTGTCACTAGGTGTACTTGGTGTGTCACTAGGTGTACTTGGTGTATCACCTGGTGTTGAGTAATCTGCCGAGCGAACTAAAGCATATGTATTCTTTTCTACAACGATAGTTCTGCTTGGAACTAAAGATCCGCTTCTCACTAATTTACCATCTACTAATGAAAGCTTTACATAAGTCTGTTCATTATCAAACTTAGCATTTAATACAGTTGGATCAGTAAATCTATATGTAAATCCATCTGCTAATGCACTGCTTGCTGATACATATCTTACTGCTAATGTTGGATCCATAACCTTTTCAAAATCAGCATTGTTTGATGTAATTTCAACTGCTGGTCTTTCTATAGTAACATCCTTAGCTTCAACATTTTCAAGCTTGTATGTTGAAGTTGTAGCTGAACCTGCACTTCTTCCGATGTTAGAATCATAGAAGTTAACTGTTATGCCTGCATCCTCAGCATTCTTAATCATATTAATTGTCTCAGCATCAAATGTAACCTTATCTGTGCATACATTAATTGATGATGATATATTTTTCTTAGCATTGTATTTAACGATATTCTTTATTGTCTGAACATCAGGATTAGCAATATATGAATATTCTGTACCATCATAATCTCCACCTGATACTGTTGCAGTCTTTATAAAGTTATCATTATCTAAAGATATTGTGAAGTATTCACTATTAGAATCACTTTCTGTAAAGTTCCTTGTATATCCGTATGTTCTCTGTACCACTGGAATACAGCTTCCATCATCTACAGCATATACGTTAAATCTTCCATCACCTGAATTGTAAAATGTGCTTCTAAAGCTTACGCCCTTAATTGATGGTATAGTTCCTACCTTATATACATATTCAGGTGTTCCGCCTGCAAATGTAGTTGATAATGTGCTTGCATCTTTACTTAATGTAATCTTAGGTATATCTACAGAAACAGCTTCATTATTAAGGAAATAGCCATCGAATTCAACAGTCATTCCAGATATCTTACTAGCTTTATCAAAAGCTGTCACAGAAATTCTACGTCTTGCTGATATAAGCTTTTCTGCTGCTTCTTTTGATAAGCTAATCTTATCACCTGCATAGTATGCACTGCTATAATATGTATAACCATTATTATTTGAAATAATACCATTTACTACATCATCATTGAATACATTATAGCAGTCATAATCTGTATAGCTGCCATACTTGTTAGTTACTTTTTCAGTATCCATTAACGAATCCTTGCTGTCAGCAACAAAGAAACGAATCTGTCCTGCATTGTTATTGCTATAACTTACAGATGATGAACCTGAATATAGATATTATTAACACATATTATGTGGCAATCATAATGTAACTATCCTTAAAATGTCACTTTCTTAAATATATGCACGAAATAGGTTATCTCTGCGGCAGCTGTAATTATCCACGAACATGGATATAACAGGAACAATGATGGTATAGTGTGGAAATGTGCAAATATTGTATACACCCATGCTACTCTGAACACACACGAACCTATAATAACCACTATTGTTGGAACTATAGTCTTGCCAAGTCCTCTTGATGCCGCTATCGTACAATCCATAAATGAGGATACAGCATACGATAAGCCCATAATCATAATCCTCTGCATACCTGCATCTATAACTTCTGGCTCACTTGTAAATAATGACAGGAACTGTCTTCCAAATATTATAAGAAGTCCTCCAAGTATCGCCGCCGCTAAGAAAGCATAAGCCATACTTATAAGGTAGCTTTTTAACATTCGTTTCTTGTTACACGCTCCCATATTCTGTCCCATAAAGCTTGAGCATGCAGTATAAAAAGCCATCATAACATTATATATAAGCATATCTGCATTAGCGGCGGCGGCATTTCCTGACACCATAACCGCACTGAATGAATTAACACCTGTCTGGATAAATAGATTAGCCATAGCAAATATAGCATTCTGGATACCTGCTGGAATTCCAAGCATAAGTATTACCTTTGGCACACCCGGATAAAGCTTTAATTCTCTTACTCTTAACCGGCATCTGTCTGTGTCACTTCTTCTTAACAGATTAACCACTACAAATATTGCTGATATGTACTGGGCTGTTATACTAGCAAATGCGACACCATCCTCAGCCATACCTATCCCTATAACAAGTATAAGGTTAAGGCATACATTCACAACGCCTGCAAACGTAAGATATATAAGAGGCTTCTTAGTATCTCCACTCGCACTCATAACCGCATTACCAAAGTTATATATAGCCATAGCCGGCATACCAAGTGCGTATATTCTAAAATAAAGCACCGCCCCATCTATAAGCTCTGTTTTAGTATTCATAAGTGACAGGAAGAATTCAGCACCCAATATACAAAGAACCAGTGCTGTAAGTCCTACAATAAGACAGAGAAGAAATGATGTATGAATAGTCTTTCGTACATTTTCTTTCTGACCTGCACCAAGCTGCTGTGCAACTCTTACATTGACACCACATCCCATACCTATAAGAAATCCTGTAAATAATGTTACAAGCAATGATGTAGAGCCAACTGCTCCAAGTGCCTCGTAACTTGAAAATTTACCAACAACTGCCACATCTGACATATTAAACAGAACTTCCAAAATCTGTGCCAGCATAAGTGGAATACTGAACTTTAGTATTTTAACCGGTATCGAACCTGTAGTCATATCCATACCGCTTAGTGCTTTTGTATTATCGTTACCCATATATACCTCGATATTCTTTATTTTATTAAGCAAATCAAGCCATTCAGACGGATACTGACTATAACACATTTATTATTCTTTTTCAATAAATAATTATATGTTTTAATTAGCAATTTTTATGTAGTTTTATTAAATATTTTGTCGTATAATGCTTTTTAGTACCAAAGGCCTACTGGCTAAGAATTGAGGTTATATATGTTTAATTTTAAATCATCGGATAATAAGACAACTATACAGGCAGCTGTATGGAAAGCTGAAAGCAAACCAATCGGCGTAATACAGCTTGTACACGGAATAACAGAATATATGGGAAGATATGACAAAGTTGCCCAGTATTTTACAAGCAAAGGATACGTTGTATGCGGTATTGACATTATAGGACACGGCCACTCACTACAGAATGGCAGCAGGAAAGCATATCTTGGCAAGAAAGGAAGCTGGGAATATGTGGTTAAAGACGTTCATACCTGCTACACCGAAATGAAGAAACGCTACCCTAAACTTCCTTATTATATTGTTGGTTTCTCTATGGGCTCATTCATCGTAAGGGATATGCTTTTATCTCCTCACTTAAGGACTAAGATTGACGGATGTTTCCTTATCGGAACTGGTTCTCAGCCACGTTTTATTCTCAAAGCAATAAGAAGTTATATCGACCACGCCTGTATGCAGGCTAACGGACAGAATTGCAGTCCGCTTATACAGTTCATTGCATTTGGAATGTACAATAATAAGATTAAAAATGCTACATCGCGTGCAGACTGGCTTCTCTATAATGAAGAAGAACGTGATAAATATCTTAACGACCCTCATATTCCAGCACAGATTACAGCAAGCCTTATGTATGAACTATTATCAGGAATGATTAACTGTGTATCTAAAAAGGCTAAGACAGCAAGCTTGGCACCTGTATATATTCTTAGCGGCAGTGATGATGCTGTAAGTGAGTATGGAAAAAATATTAAAACTACCGTAAATTTAATGACCAAACAGGGATTTAATATAAAAGATATAATGATATTTAATAATATGCGCCACGATATTTTACACGAAAAAGATAACATAAAGGTTCTTGATTATATATATGAAGCTATAACGCACTAAATAACTAGATATAATAGATACAATAAATATATATAATAAATACATATTGTATAAATATACGCAGTAATATCTATAGCAATATATTAGATATATAATAAATGTATATTGTGTTAAATATATTTAGTAATATTTATAGTAAACACATAATAAGTATACAATAAATACATATTATATAAATATACACAGCCAGGCTATACATATATAAATACCAGCAGGCAGTACATACCTTTTATCTAAGGTACTGTACTGCCTGTGTTGCTGCCATAGCACCATCTGCTGCGGCTGTTATTACTTGTCTTAATATTTTCGTTCTGACATCACCTGCCACGAATAAACCTCTGGCTGATGTAACACAATCTTCACCTGCTATTACATATCCTGAATTATCAAGTTCTGCAATACCCTTAAGAAGCTCTGTCTGTGGGCTCATTCCAACGGCAACAAATAATCCATTAACGTCAATGCCTGTATCATTATCAAGTATTATCCTCTCAAGATTATTACTGCCTTCCACTTTCTTTACTGTTCTGTTAGTGCATATGTGCACATTCGTACGTTCCTTTAACTTTGCAAGAAGTGAAGCCGCTCCACGGAATTCTTCCCTTCTGTGTATAATATATACGTTGGCACATATATCTGAAAGATAAAGTGCATCAGAAAGTGCTGTGTCACCGCCACCTACTACTGCGACATCTTTATCCTTATAAAATGCTCCGTCACATACGGCACAATATGATATTCCTTTGCCTGTATACTGTTCTTCATTCTCTGCCTGTAACTTTTTATGGCTACAGCCAGCCGCATATATTACGCATCGGGCTTTCTTAGTGCTTCCGTCTGATAACTCTAATTCCCATATGTCATCAACAGGGGTAAGTCTGGTAACATTATTATCTTCTATTGTTACTCCAAGCGAAAGTGCGTGTTCCCTGAAACTTTCGCCCAGGTCATAACCGCTTATTGCTGGAATACCAAGATAATTATCTACTTTACTGCTGTCAGCTATCTGTCCTGTTCCCATAAATTCTTTCTCTATAACATTAACTGATAATCCAGCCCTGACAACATATATAGCAGCAGATAGTCCTGCCGGACCACTTCCTATAATAATAACATCTGAAATATCCGTTAGATTACTCATAATAAATCTCCATTCCTATCGCACTGAACTACTATTTATTCGCTTCTTCGCCGTGCACAATGCCTTCTTCGCCATGCACGCCGGCTTTTCGCCGTGCACAACGCCTTTTTCGCCGTGCACGTTCCATAAAGCAAAGCTTTATGGAACTGCCGGGCTTTCGCCCTATCGTAATAAACTATTAACCATCGCTTTGTGCAAGCACAGCAATGGTTAATAGTTTATTACGGCACGGCTCAATGCTTTATCATATTATTCTCAGATCTTCTTTATTTGATACATTGCCTTCAATATGGAATGAATTAAGCACTGGTTCATCTATATTCATAAGTGAAAGTATCATATAACTTGCTTTGCTGTCATATGCAAGTCTCTTATCCTCATCAGATGGTCTTGATGGTGACTCTGGATGTGAATGCCAGTTGCCAAGAGGAACTAAACCATTAGCTCTCATATCTTTAACTGCCGCTAACTGTTCCTTAGGATCCATTGAAAAATGCTCATTGGAATGGTCAATATTAGTAAGAAGATATATCTTTTTTATGTGCTTATCTCCATTTTCTATTGTTCCTCCAATAAGACCACAAGCCTCCTCTGGAAGATTCTTCTTAGCATATTCAAGTATTGTATCAAAATCACTCTTATTAAATGTAATCACTTTGTGACGCCTCCTTAATTGTCCTTATGATTGGATATAATTATTAGTGGTCTTCACAAACTACCTGCTCATAATCAATAAGTTCTGTGATAGTTGGATGCTTTCCACATACAGCACAGCCATCAGTATCAGATGGTAACTTAATCTTATGGAATTCCTGTGTTATAGCATCATATGTAAGGAGATGACCTGTAAGTAAATCCCCTACACCAAGTATATACTTGATTGCTTCCATAGCCTGAAGGCTTCCGATAACACCACCCATAGCTCCGATAACACCAGCCTGCTTGCATGTAGGTACTGCATCCTTTGGTGGTGGATTTTTAAATACACATCTGTAGCAAGGTCCTTCTCCCGGAACATAAGTCATAAGCTGACCCTTAAATCTGATTATTCCTGCGTGAGAGAATGGCTTCTTAGCCATTACACAGGCATCATTAATAAGGAACTTAGCTGGGAAATTATCTGTTCCATCGATTACGAAATCATAGTCCTTGATAATATCCATTATGTTATCACTTGTAATGAATTCTCTATATGTGTTAACTGTTACATCTGGATTCATAGCATTAATTGTCTCTTTAGCTGACTGAACCTTTGCTTTGCCTACATCTGCTGTCTGATGTATTATCTGTCTCTGAAGATTACTAAGATCTACCTCATCCGCATCTGCAATTCCTATTGTTCCAACACCTGCTGCTGCTAAATACATAGCTGCTGGTGCTCCAAGTCCACCTGCACCTATTATAAGCACTTTGGCATTAAGAAGCTTCTTCTGTCCCTTAGCACCAACTTCTTTTAAAATGATATGACGTGAATAACGTTCTATCTGCTCATCTGTTAAAGCCATATATACCTCCTTTTAAAGTAGATCTTACTCCTTTTAAAGTAATTCTTACTTGAATCTGATATTTTAATGCTGTCTTTGTGACATTATAGTTAATAACATTATTATAATTATCTCTGTCCGCCACCCATAAAGTATAAGAATTCAACATTATCACCACCTTTTAACTGGTATGTTTCTTTCTGGTCTCCTGGAATGAATTCTTCGTTGATTGAAACCGTAACATATTCTGGTGTTTCAACATTTTCAATTTCAAAAAGCTTTGGAAGTGTAATTCCCTCTTCATATTCTTTCTTTACTCCTGATACTGTTAACTGCATATTAAACCTCTTTCCTGCCTCTTAGGCATAATTATTTTTTATTAAAATTAATTAAATATTAGCATCTATCCAGCTTGTAAGTTCATCTTTTCTGAATACGCCTGTATGTCTTGCAGTTTCCTTTCCATCTTTAAAAAGAACAAGTGTAGGTGCTGCTGTTACTTCATATTCAGAAGCTGCATCTGCATCAAAGTTAATATTAACCTTGTATACCGAAAGGCTTTCTGCCCTCTCATCTTCCACTGTTCCAACAACTGGTGCAAGCCTTTTGCAAGGAACACAACTGTCTGAATAAAAATCAACAAGAACTGGAACTGAACTATTTAATACCTTCTCTTCAAAATCTGATAACTTTATTCTCTCAGCCATAAATCTTCTCCTTATTCTTCAACTTTTTTAACAATGAGTGTATATGTCTCATCATTATTATTAACAAGTTTAAGGATTTGATGTCCCTCATCTTTAATACTTCTTGGAACATTAGCTACCGGCTCTCCGTCATTCATACGGATTGCAATAACTTCACCATCATCTAATTCATCGATAGCAACCTTTGCCTTTACAAATGTAAGTGGGCAAACCTTATCTGTAATATCTACTGTATCGTCAATCTTAATTCCTTCAATCTCCATATTAGTCCTCCTTTTTCTTAAACCGTATAAGTTCAAAAGCCTTATCGTGTAAGCATATACGAATTTATAATCTTTTGACTATAAATTTTATTATTTACCCTCGTAAGCAGCTTTAATAGCTTTTCTAAATTCATCCTCACCTACTCTTTGTAATGTAAGTCTGAATCTCTCTCCTGGGTTAGCATTCTTTTCAAAGAAGCCGATTGCTGCATCTGTTACTCTGAAAAGTGTCTCTTCATCTTTAATAAGTGGAAGAAGCTGTTCGCCTTTGTATATCTGGTTACCAAATAATCCACCAAATGATACAATATAACCACTCTGGCCTTCCCAAGCTTCTGTAGGACAAGCCTTTACACAACGTCCACAGTTATTACACTTAGTTCTATCAATAGTAACTGTATTATTAGCACAGCTTATAGCACCCATTCTACAAGCTTTCTCACACACGCCACAATTGATACATTTATCTTCTACCCAGGTTACGTCCATACCACCTTTAACACCGATATCGTTCTCCTCTGCCTTAAGACAGTTATTCTGACAACCTGTTACGCCAAACTTGAACTTATGTGGAAGTTCTCTTCCGAAGTAATGTTCATCAAGCTTCTTAGCAAGTTCATATGTATTAATACAACCGCTTGGACAGACTTCATTACCCTGACAAGCAGTAACTGTACGAACTCTTGGTCCACATACACCCGGCTTAACACCACCATCTGCTAAAGCTGCTCTAACTTCTTCGATATTTTCAAAATTAATAAATGGAATTTCAACCCCCTGTCTTGATGTCATATGTACATAGCCTTTTCCATATTTATCAGCTACATCAGCTACAGCTCTGATATTCTCAGATGTAAGATTACCACCAACTACCTGTATTCTTAATGAAAAATATCCTTTCTGCTTCTGTCTCATAAATCCGCCCTTTTTAAGTGCTGCATAATCAATCTTAGCCATAATTCTACCTCATTTCTATTCTTTTCTTAGTCGTTTTTTGATATTTAATTAGCTGCTTTTAACGCCTGTGTGAAATCTTCTATAAGGTCCTGCACATCTTCTATTCCTACGCTTATTCTCACCAGATCATCATATACACCAGCAATCTTCTTCTCTTCCTCTGTGCTGTGAGCACTGATTGTTGAGCTTGGATGTATAACCAATGTCTTAGTATCACCTATGTTAGATACATTAAGCGGAATCTTTAATGCGTTAATAAACTTAAATGCTTTCTCTTTGCTTCCTGTACGGATTGTTATTATGCCACCAAATCCGTTGTTAAGTTCTTTCTTAGCAATATCATAGAATTCGCTATTCTCAAGCCCTGGATAATTAACACTAAGATTACCATAATTATCATTAAGATACTTAGCTAATATCATTGCATTGCTACAGACACGCTCCATTCTTATTCCAAGTGTCTCAATTCCAAGAATGTTATAAAATGCATTCTGTGGTGATAAACAAGCTCCTGTGTTACGGTATATTCCATTTCTTAACTTGGCTGTATAAGCATATGGACCATATTTCTTAAAATCTTTCATACCAGGATATTTTACAGTATCCCATTTAAAATTACCAGAATCAGTTATCACACCACTGATTGAATTACTATTGCCATTAACATACTTTGATGTTGAATTAACAACTATATCCGCACCATACTCTATTGGCTTAATAAGATATGCTGTAGCAACAGTGTTATCAACAATAAATGGAACACCTGCCCTATGAGCTTCATCAGCTATCAATCTGATATCTGTCACATCAAGTCTTGGGTTACCAATTGTCTCTGCAAAATACAGCTTAGTATTCTCATTAGTAGCTGCCCTGAACTGTTCCACATCATTATTATTAACATAATGTGTCTTAATTCCAAAGCTTTCTAAATCCCTGAATAAATCAATGCTTCCACCATATAAGCTTGCACTGCATACAATCTCGTCACCACTTTGTAATATATTAGTAAAGGCATTCGTTATTGCTGCCATACCTGATGAACAGGCAACACTCGCAACACCGCCCTCAAGAACTGTCATTCTTTTCTCAAATGCTTCTATTGTTGGATTGCTAATTCTACTGTATGAAAATCCAGGTGCCATATTATTAAATATCTTCTCGAGTGTCTCAGCACTCGCATGCTCAAATGCACTTGACTGATATATAGGTGTCTGTGTCGCACCAGTATTCTTATCTCCTCTGAAATCGCCATGAAGTAAAGCTGTATTAAATCTCATATCATTATCTCCATTTCGTATAAACTATAAACCTACTTGTTTAATATGAATTGAATTTTAACCCTTATGTTAATATTTGTCAATAGTTATTTCATATAAATTCGGTATGTAAATATGAATTGAATAAATTAGCGGTTTATGATACTCTATTCACATATATTTATTATAAGGAAAATAACAACTATGACCAATAAAACCAACTCAAAATCAAACAGCCGTTCAAGACATATATACATATATATATTGCTCTTTGGACTTTTAATAACAGCTTCTTTTCTAAGCGTTATGCTAGGAAGCGTATATATCAATCCAGCAGATATACTAAAATGCTTCTTTACCCCCGACAAGACTTCTGTGACTTACATATTAATAGTGAACATACGTCTTCCTCGTATGCTTGGTGCCATTATTGCCGGTATGGGACTTTCTGTTGCTGGTGTTATCCTTCAGGGCGTTATGAATAATGCACTTGCAAGTCCTAATACAATAGGTGTCAATTCCGGTGCAGGCTTCTTTGTAATGCTTGCTATGATGTTATTCCCTCATTCAGGATATGCCACATCTATAGCTTCATTTGTAGGTGCACTTTTAACAACACTTGCCATATATGCACTTGCATATATGGCTGACAGCTCACGAACAACCATTATACTTGCCGGAATAACTGTATCTTCCTTTCTTAATGCAGGTATTAACACTATCAAATTAATAAATACAGATATAACCCTTAATATCACTTCTTTTCTTATGGGTACTTTATCCGGACTTACATTTAACAAAATAGCACTGCCAGCAATTGGAATTATAGCTGCTGTACTTGTATCCTTCATTCTGGCCAAGCCGCTTAATATACTTTCATTAGGTGATGACTATGCCCGCTCTTTAGGATTGAATGTTCCACTTACAAGATTCTTTCTTCTTGTATTATCAAGCATAATGGCAGGTCTTGTTGTAAGCTTTGCTGGCCTATTAAGCTTCATAGGTCTTATTGTTCCTCATATATGCAGGACTTTATTCGGAAGTGATGCAAGATACCTCCTGCCAACAAGTGCTTTGCTTGGTGCTTCATTTGTACTTATATGTGATATCATTGGTCGTCTTATAGCTGCTCCATATGAACTTCCTGCTGGAATAATTATGGCTTTTATCGGAGGTCCATTCTTTATGTACCTTTTATTAAAGAAAAAAGGAGGCAGACGAATAAATGCTTAAATATGAACACGTTAATGTAGCCGTATCCAGAACCAATATATTAAATGATATTAATATAACATTTCCAAAAGGACAGATAACAACGATAATCGGTCCTAATGGATGCGGCAAAACAACCCTTCTTCAGTGCCTTAATGGCTGTTCTAAAGTTACAGCAGGCACTATTACAGTAGATAATGAAAATATCCTGTCACTGCCATTAAAAGAAAGAGCCAAAAGAATAGCATTTCTTCCGCAAATAAGAACCGTTATCCCTGTACTTCCTGTAAGAACATTAGTAGAACACGGCAGATTTCCTTATCTTGGCTTTACAAGACGTAAAACAGATAAAGATAATGAAATAGTCAATAATTCAATGGAATTCACTAATGTAATGCCTTATTCTGAAGATAATACCGACACACTTTCTGGCGGAATAAGGCAGCGTGTATTCTTCTCTATGATACTCGCACAGGACAGCCGGATTATAATTATGGACGAACCTGTCACTTATCTTGACCTTGAGGGCAAGAGGACTTTCTTCTCTATGGTTAATAAACTTAAAAAATCAGGCAAAACAATCATTCTTGTACTACACGATTTATCTGATGCAATAAGAATATCTGATAATCTTGTTATAATGAACGACCGTAAGATTGCAATAAGTGACACACCCGCCAACTGCCTTAAAACACATATTATTGAAGATGTATTCCACACAACCTATAAAAAATTCTCTGATGATGAGGGTGACTATTATATTTTTATGTAATTATACATTTATATAATTATCCTTATATATACTGCCATTCTTATCAATGTACCATTTCTGCACCTGCCAGCTATTCATACTATCTGGCAGACTGCGGATTGTATTACTGCCTATGCCTGTATACCAGAGTTCATCATCAGGTGTCCTCTTAATAAGAGTATCACAATAGGTCGTTGATGAAGCTTTAATATACATAAATCTTTGCTGCTGCCACTGTGCATATAGATTAACTGTGTCCTCTGAAAGCTTTGTAAGTTCAGTTACAGCTTCCAGAGGATAATACATATCACCACTCCCATCAGCCTCAGTATTCCACCCATCAAACTTAAACAGCTTTCTTGACGGACTCTGCCCCGATAATGAAACCTCCGAACCGTACACCGTATTAATATCCTGTGGCATATTGCTTACCACTGACGATGTATTAGATATATATTTTATAACTTTATCCTTCGGCTTCCACCTGGCATATACCGTATAATCACTGTAGCTGGCTTCTTTTAATACATTACTGCAAGCCTTGCCCTTGCTATCCCACAGCATAACATATTCACTATCTGTATCAAATGTAAGCTCGTCCCTGTTAGAAGTTATATTAGATGCTTTACTATAACCATACCACCCCTCAAATATATATCCTTCCTTAGCCGGAATTGATACATCTCCTCTGTCAGCTCCCCAGTTCGTATCAGTAAGTTTCCCTGCTTCCTCCTTATCAAGCAATCCACCATCTGCATCATAATATATGGTATTACTATCCAGAGAACATATCGTAATCTCTCTTATAAATTGTCCTATCTTACCAAGTTCGTGTTCAGGTGCACCAATCCCAAAATCAACATCCCTGTTAAAATATGTCCTTAACTCATAATCTGCACTGTCACCATTAGTATGAATAGTATAATCTAAATTACCTCCTGTATCATTACCTCCACACACTATGTCGCTCACTGTTGTGTCAGCATTAATCTGACAATTTGACCTGTCATACTTGTTGCGGTATCCCGTATTCTGCTGTCCAAAATTAACTCCTATATCCCAATATTTCAAAGTATTCCACCCATATGCAGTAAGCTTAAAGCTTACTCTGTAATCTCCCGCCGGAAGCCATGTATATGGTCCATATATTGTCGTATTAGTGCCTATTGTCCCTGTTAAATCCTCACTCCATATAAGCATAGCATTGCGCCAGTCTGATGATATTGTATAATTCTTTGTCTTAATCTTGTGATCGTAGCCGTCCCAGTATGTAAATTCAATACTATTATTATTCAAATCAATAACATCTTTTTTATGTAAAAATGCTGATGTATTAACGTCCGCCATACACTCTGTTACGCCGCATATAATAAACAGCAGTATTGCTGTAATTCTTATAAATGCAGTCTTTAACGGCTTACATTTTAATATTATTAAACGCAATTTATTATTATTCATATATGTATTAAGTAAAAAAATCCTATAATTATATCTTTTCGTTCTTTTTTGCAAATTCTATTTCCTTTCCGCATCATTCACTAAACTATAGTTAAACATTTATTGTAACAGCAAATATCATTACTGTAATTAATTATGGCTGTTACGCTATTTTTTATTATTCTTACATTATAACTATGTTATTTCTTATATTATTAGGATAACAGTGTTTCTTCTCAATTTTCACATTGTTATAATATTTATTATATAATTAATATTTCGGGATTATTATTATTAAATATTGGGATTAACTGGGACATATATTGTATTGGTGTATAGAATCAATTTATTAAGTATACTTTATATAAAGAATATCATATAAATTTATAATATGCAAGTGTTTTTATAATTAATATATTAAAAGAATACTACTTTAAATGTTTTATTCATAGCTTTATCCAATATGGAACATATACTATTATGCAACAAAAAAGGAACTCTCGCTGAGTTCCTTAATCAAGTGCAGTCGGCGGGACTTGAACCCGCACCCAAGCAATATGGACTAGATCCTTAGTCTAGCGCGTATGCCAATTCCGCCACGACTGCTTATTTGTTATATCGGTCACCCGACTTGATTAATATTACATTATTGTATGACATTTGTCCAGCATTTTTTTACTATATTTTATATACCGTATTGTATGACATATTTTTTGATATAAACTAACAGCAATTAATCTATTATCCTGCTAATTGACTATTAACAAAATTTTCTTAATATGCTATTATCTTCATATTAACAGACTATAGAAAGGATTGGCGGTATTGTTATGAAGAAACGATGTTTACGCTTATTAAGCTGCATATTTATAATAGCAATGTTCTTTGGCGGACTGTGTTTCTACAATGTGCAGACTGCTCTCACTGAGATATCGTATGAAACAGAAGCTGATTTCCACGATTTCCAGCTTATTACTACGCCAAAATCTTCTATAAATGATTACAGACCATGTACATCAGAGATGCTTGGTAATCAGACAGCTATTACTTCAGAAAATGTGTTGCCAAGAATGGGAACACGTCTATTAATACGCTCAATTGCCGCTGTTATTTTACATAATAACTTTAATATTGACAATTTCTATCATATATATTCATTTAATTATTCTTTGGATATCAATCCATCTTATTCAACGATTATTGTTGATTATATCCATAAAAAGGATGGTTCAAAATAATTATCTCAAAATGAATTCATATAATATGCAATAAATAATTATGTATAAAATGTGTATATTTGTAATAAACCAGCCTCGATGTATATTGTAACAATTTAATACATTTTATAAGAAACGGAGATATTATGAACATTTTAACATATATAGGCATAGCTATAGGCGGTCTTATAGCTGTTGGTTCTACTTTAGGCATAACTTTAGGCATTGTAGTAACCATAATCTATAAAATATTCAGAGCAGTTAAATATAAAATCTCTTTATTTGACTAATCTGAACAGACTAACTGTGCAGTCAGCTAAATATACAGTTAGCTGACAGTACAATATAATTTTGCTAAACATTAAATTTAACGAATTGAAATATTAACTTAATTAAATCAGAAAAGGAGTATTATATGGTTGGAAATATAACTGTAGGAATTGTTGTTTTATTAATTGTTGGCGGTATTATATTCGGATGCCGAATAGACCATCAGGCTACTAAAGAAGCTGACGAGAAAAATAATTCAGCTGTTAAATAACCGTGGTATTTAATAAAACGCTATGAAATCACACAATGATAACATAGCGTTTTATATTTTGATTATTTTTTTCTGAGTATTTACTTATTTTCTTTGTTTTTAATGTAGTTATCAAACTATCTACTGCATACCATTCGCCATTTTATACTTATAAAGCATTTCAGCGTGATTTTGTTCTTCTATCTCTATATCTGCAAGCACTTTTCTTATAGATGTTAAAGTACACGCAAATACATTGGAATTATATTCACCTGATACAAGCTTTTCTGTTCCTATGCTGTCTGTTGCAAGAAAACAGTCATTCTTTTTATCCTCTGACTCTTCACTCTTTGAATAACTGCCCTTTGGCTGATAGTCCTTTCCTGCTGTATCATTACAATCGCAGGATGGCACTTCACCATTTAAAATCTGACCTATCGTCTTATAATGTTCCTGCTCCTTTTTCTTAAGCTCTTCAAAAAGCTGTTTTAACTCATCGTCCTTTGCAAGTCCTGCATACTTCTCGTATTTATCAATACAATTCTTTTCCTGTGTCTGAAGATCCTTTAATACCGACATTTCTTTTTCAGTCAACAACATACATATGCCTCTTTTCTTAATCTGGTTATTTTGCGATGTGCATATCAGAAATCAATTCTGCCACCACTATGAATTAGGATTGTTAATTTACATTGCAATCTCTTATACATATGTATTATGTGTTGATTCTCATAATCATATACCTTACATACTTATATTTTTATCAACATTTTTTCAATCAATTAAGAACATATCCTTACATATATATTTCCCATATTTTGTCTTAAAAATATTATTGTAAGCCTTTAACACTGCATCTTTTGACACACCATCTTCATACATATTTACAAGAAAATCAGCCTCAACAAGTATCTGGTAATCAATCCCGTCAATATTACTATATGTATGATGATGTGCAATCAGATACTGCACTCTTTCTGAAATGTCTGTTTCAAATCCAAGTCTTTCAAGAAGCTCTTTAGCTAGTGCAGGTCCTTCCTTTTCCTGCAATCTGCCGCCACACTCTCCATATTTTTCTTCGCATGTATGAATCCCTATGTCGTGTGTCAGTGCCGCTGTTTCAATAATAAACAAAGTCTTGTAATCTACATTTTCCATCTGGGCAATCAACCTGACATAACTGTGAACTTTACAGAAATGCTGTATTCTCCTGGAATCCCCCTTATATAATTCAATCATAGCCATATGTAACTTATTTAACATATTAATATTCTGTGTAACAGCACTTTGAACAGCTGAGTTTTTCATAGTATTATTCTCCTTTTTTTGATAAATATTGTATATTATTATTTATTTTCAATATTTTTAATATCCTAAATATTATTAAAATTATACTCGCAATATTCGTATTAAAATATATCAAGCATATTATCAAGATATATCTCTTCTCTTACATTTATCTGGTATTCCGGCTTAGTCATATAATAAAGAAGAAATTCCAGCACCAGTGCACTTCCAAGGCTTCTGCCCTCTATTTTAAAATTGGTAAATCCCATAGGCATATATATATTCCTGATATCATCTACACTTATAAATGCCGGGTTGTGCATTGCCTTGGAAAATCTATATCCATCGCCTGCTTCAGGCGACACACATATATGCCCGTTGCAATTTTCGCCCAGATTCATACGGCTTACAGTCTCATAACAGGCTTTACGGTCATAACAGCCAATCCAGCAGCACTCGTTACATAAAAATTCAATCTTATCTTTCTGTTCCTGTGTCATCGTCCCCAGCTTATCAAAGCATCTATTCAACCTGAAATCTGGCACAACATAACTAAAATCATCTCTGTTTACCTCGTTCAGCAAATCATTATAACCTGTTAGTACCTTGGTTGTAGATGAAACGAAACAAAACTCTGGATATTTATTTTTTAAATAGTCAAGCAGAATATCTGAGTGAACTATAATTCCATTTTTAAATGCAGTATCTCTTATCGAATTATCTATAGAATAATCTTTAGACGCATATTCAGATGTAACCTTATAATCACTATGCAATTTCGAAGCCGCCTTTAATAATTCACACAACTTATTACATTTCACATCTGCCAGATGTTCCTTCCTGATAAGCGAATTGCTGAATGTAAGTCTTGCCGATATTCCATATTGTGCCATAAGTGAAAATACTTTTTCTGCCTCACTATCTCCAAAGCCGGCACGCCCGCCGCCCCATATGCAATCCGCTGGTGCACCATATATAGAACCTATATCACACCAGTCATAAAAATACTCCCTGTGCTCATAAAACAATGACAGGAATACTTTATAAAACTCATAGAATTCAAACAGACCGGGAAGGTGAAAGTAAGCTTTCCTGTTACTACTAATATAATTTATGTTATTATTTGTACTGCTATTGGTATTATTATTTTTAATATCATTTAAGTTGTTATTTATATTATCGTCTATATTACTATTCTCTTTATTACCCATTTTTCTCCACCACTACATTCTTCTACATTTCAAATATACTTCTTATAATCCTGCACTTCTTTATAAATATATTATTATATAATACAACTCAACATTACCACAATACATTATTCTAAAGCACCTAATATACATAATATATACCAATTTGCGACTGCAAGTTATAATATTACTTCAATACATAATCATTTCTTTATATAAAATATCTAATTACAAATAAAAAATATACCAGCCCACAGATTACATCTCCTCTGTGGACTGATATATTTTACATAACTTCTTTACTATTTTTCAAGTACCATTTTATATAACAATCTTCTACTTTACATATCCTAATAATCCCGGAAGCCATAACGAAATAGCCGGTATATAAGTTACAAGTAAAAGTACAATAAATATTGCTGCGAAATAATAAAGTAAAGGCTTTATAACATCTTCTATCTTTGTCTTACCTACCTTAACACCTACGAAAAGGGTGGTTCCCACCGGAGGTGTGATTGTTCCGATACATAAGTTAAATATCATCATAATACCGAAATGAATTGTATTCATACCAACTGCCTGACATATTGGAAGAAATATAGGTGTAAATATAAGGCAGGCTGGTGTCATATCCATAAATGTTCCGACAATCAGAAGAATAACATTTATTATAAGAAGAATAACATACTTGTTGCTGCTGATACTAAGCATTACTCCTGATATAGCTGCTGGAATTCCTGTAAATGCCATTACCCACGACATTATACTTGATACACCGATAAGGAAAATAATTATTCCTGTCATTTCAGCACTGTCCATAAGAAGCTTTGGAAGTTCATTTACTTTAATAGACTTATAAAATACAAGCGAAAGTATAAGACTATATACAACCGCAACGATTGCACCCTCTGTTGCTGTAAATATGCCACCAATAATACCACCGATAACGATAATAATCATAAGAAGGCAAGGTAATGCTTCAAGTATTATCTTAGTCTTTTCCTTGATTAAATAACGTTTGCTGCTAGTATATCCTCTTTTCTTTGCATATATGTAGATTACTACCATACACGCAAGTCCCCAAAGAATTCCAGGGATATAACCTGCCATAAATAATGCGGCTATTGAAGTTCCACCACTCACCATTGCAAACGTAATCATTACATTACTAGGTGGTATAAGCAGACCAGTGGGTGCTGTTGCTATATTAACAGCTGCAGAAAAGTTTTTATCATATCCTTCTTCCTCCTCAACTGGTCCTATAATAGCCCCCATAGCTGAAGCTGCCGCTGTACCTGAACCTGATATTGCACCAAAAAGCATATTAGCTACAACATTTGTATGTGCAAGAGAACCAGGTATTCTTCCTGTAAATATCTTTGCAAAATTAATAAGTTTTATGGCAATTCCACCTTTATTCATTATGTTACCAGCAAGAATAAAAAATGGAATAGCAATCAGATTAAATACTGATATTCCTGAAAATATTCTTTGTGCACCCGTTACAAGTGCTGGTTCTGTTGACAATACCGGAAGGATTGCACATATTGATGAAACTGCAAGAGAAATCGCAATTGGTGCTCCTGCTATTAGCATTATAATAAGAATAACCAATATAATAAGACCTGATAACCATGCTATGCTCATGCTTCTTCTCCTTTCCTTATAAGACATATAACATTCAATACTCCATATACTGCAATAACCACTCCCGTTATTGGAATAACGATATATACATATCCCATTGGAATTCCAAGCGATGCAGTTTTTTGTGTCATTGAAAGGCTTGTAATAGATATGCCACCATAAACCATTACTATAAGTGCAAATGCTATTATTATAATTTCAATTATAGCATTAAGTATTGTTAACTTCTTTTTGTTTAACTTATCTGCAAGAAATCCCATTCTCATATGTTCTCTTTTACCAAACACATAGGCTGCTGCAAATAATGACATCCATGTAAATGAATATGTCAGAAGTTCTTCAGATACAGTACTAGGATTATTGAAAATGTATCTTACAAGTATCTGGTAAGTTCCAATAATAACCATAAATGCAAAAAGTAATATACATACAATTCTTATTACTTTATTCATAACATTTCTTATATTATCTAATATAGCCATTACTTTTCCTCCCCTACTCTTTTATTTACTTCTTGAATATGATTATATATATCAACTATTGAAGGATTTTTCTTAATCATATCCTGCTGCATATTTTTAACCTTTTCTTTAAAAGGTGTGATATCTGGATATATAAACTCAACTCCCATTTCATTCTGGGCAATATTCTTAGCTTCCTCAACGCACTTGTCCCACTCTACAAGTTCGACCTCTGTAGACTTTAAGGCAGCTTCCTTAAACACCTTTAATTCATCTTCATCAAGTCCCTGAATAAACTTAAGATTAGCTACAAGCATATCTGGTATAATCTGGTGCATATTATAAGTGTAATACTTTGCAACCTCACCATGTTTATTGTTAGTCAATGCAAGCTCGTTATTCTCTGCACCGTCTATTACACCCTGCTGGATAGCTGTATACACTTCACCAAAACTCATAGGAGAGGCAGCAGCTCCGAATGCCTGCATCATCGCTACACTTGCAGGACTCTGCTGTACTCTTATCTTCATTCCAGAAAGGTCTGCCGGTGTATTTATTGCTTTCTTGCCATAGAAATTTCTTGTTCCGGCATTATACCATGTAAGAACCCTGAAACCGGAAGAATCTGTTGATTCATATATATTTTCCATATAATCTGTATCCTGCATTACCGCCTTATAGCTTTCAATCGAATCAAAAAGATATGGCATACTGAACACTTCATATACATCTGCAAATGTTTCAAGATTAGCTGTACCTGCAACTGCGAAATCAATAGCTCCTGTCTGTGTAAGCTCTATTGTTTTCTGTATTGAACCTAATAATTCATTTGGGAATATCTGTACTTCGTATTTATCACCAAGTCTTTCCTCAACATATTCCTTGAAAGCTACAAGTCCAAGATATTCTGGATGTGTTTCTGACTGTGCTATCGCTATTCTTACTATACGTTTTCCGTTATTTACTGACAGATTGCAGCCTAATAATCCTGCCGTCATAACTATACATAACATAAGTATAATACAGCGTTTAATTACTTTTTTAATCATCTGTTTCCTCCTTTTGTTTTCAACTTTTTAAACTTAATTATTTAATTGCCTCCCTATTTATCAGAGTTAACTGGCATTTGCCCATAACTGATGCACACGAATTATCCCTTTATTATTCCTTTGATTTGCAGTTCAGATAATTCCCTGTCATCATTCTTTATCTATATAATAAAAGTAATATCCTCCTTTTTATACAGTAAATGTTTGTCATAGAAGAAGACTTTTTTGTTATAATATGATATATTTCACAGTTTATACATAATTACATTGTGCAACTTTACTATATAAGCAGCAAAATAAAAACGGCTTCTGTCAGATATCATATTAATGTAATGATATCCGGCAGAAGCCGCTATTTTTATTTATAATTTATAATAAATTAACATTTTCTTCTATATATAGTATATATTTTTAAAAATCATAAAACTATTTTATACTTAATGTTATAAATTCTCCCGGTATTTTGAAGGAATTTCACCAACTATACGTTTGAATATTTTGGCAAAATAATTAGAGTCAGTATACCCTACCATTCTGCTTATATCCTTAATGCTGTTATTGGTATTACCCAGCAGTTCCTTTGCTTTCTTTATTCTATATTCTGTAAGATATGCTGTAAAATTCTGATTGAAATATTGTTTAAACAGCTTGCTGAAATACGCATCAGAATATCCCATCTCTTCTGCGGCTTCCTGCATTGTTATATCATATATATAATTATTTTCTACATATTCCTTTAAGTATTTAACTGTTGTCTGCTCATCAGAATTTCTTAAATTATCTATCATTCTTTTGTGTCTGTTATCTCTGATATTATTATTGTCTGCATATATGTCTGTATCTTTAACATTCTCTTTCCCAGACCGTGCATTTTCTTTAAAAATATTGCCTTTACCATCTGTAGCAGTATTTTCCTTAACAGCATTTTCTTTATCAAGCTTTTGTATTGCCATATCCATAACTGCCAGCAGATCATTAATATCACAAGGCTTTAACAGATAATCTAAAGCCTTTACTTTAATTGCATTTCTTGCATATTCAAAGTCATCATACGCACTTAAAAATACAATTGAACATTTATCATCCATCTGTCTTATATATTTAGCTGCCATTACGCCATTCATTTCAGGCATAGATATGTCCATAATAATAATATCATTCTTCTGCTCACTGCACATAGCAACCGCTTCTCTTCCATTCACAGCCTGATATATATTCACTTTATCTCCGTAATACCTGTCTATTTTCTTAGCCAGTGCCATACGCTCAATCTGCTCATCATCAACTAATAATACTCTGTACATAAGTCTTTCACCTGCACCAACATTATTTACTATTATTGCCAAAATATATCTGTATAACCGTTCCGTGATTTTTTCTGCTATAAATCTTCATACCACTGTTATTGTACATACCTTTTACTCTGTATGCAATATTTCCAATGCCAACTCCTACAGTTTTTCTATTTATTTCACTGTCAGCATAATTACTATCATTCTCAGAAGATGCAGCTGTTTCAGTATCAGGCAGTGCAAATATATTATCAAGATATTTTCTTATGCTGTCGAGTTTATCTTTTTCAATTCCAACACCCGTATCTGCAATTGATAACCACATTTTATCATCTTTCTTAAAACCTCTTACATATATAAGACCACCTTCTGATAAAGATGATAATCCGTGTATAATTGCATTTTCAATAAGCGGCTGTAACACAAATGCTGGCACAAGCTCATCAAGACTGCTGTTATCAACATCACACATATACTTTATGCGCTGTCCAAATCTCATCTGCTGTAAATACATATAATCGTCCATTATCTTTACTTCCTGTTCCAATGGCATTATGGAAGTCTGCGTTTTAAGATTATATCTGAAAAGACGGCTTAATGTGTTTATCATCTTCTCTGTCGTTACGGCATCTTCAATCTCTGCTGTCCCTGCAATAAGATTTAATGTATTAAAAAGAAAATGTGGGTTAATCTGATTCTTAAGCATTTCAAACCGCATATGCTCAAGCTGTTGTTCAACCTTATGCTTTTCCTTAAGCGTAACAATATAATTCTTTGTTGAATGTTTCATCTGCGTAAATTCTTTAATAAGAAGCGAAATTTCATCATCACCTTCTATTATTATATCATCGCCGGAATAGTCATTCACACTTATTCTTCTTGCCTCATCTGAAAGCTTTAATATCGGTTTTACAATGCTTCTATTCATAAAAAGCCTTATCCATATAGATAATATTATTACTACAAATGCAATAATAATACATATAACTGGTATTATATAAAATAGCTTTTTCTGGCTGTTATACTGCTCATTTCCTAAAGATACTGTTATGCTTTCATACCTTTTGGCATAATCTTCCAGATAATTCTGGACCTTATAACAGTTGTCTATCGCACTTCTATAATCTTTGTCATTTAGATTGGAATTAACAATACTATTATATATATTGTCATAACTATCGTATATATTATGTATTGACTGGATAATAATATATTGTTCCTCATTCATATAACTATAGTCAGCTGGAATCTGTCCAAGAATATCTTTAGTATTATTTCTTACTTCATCAATCTGTTCAGGTAATTCTGCCTGCTCATCTTCAAAATATAATTTTAAAGCATTACGTTCCTTAGTTACAGCCTTATATAATTTTAAAGCTTTATCATTATTGTCCAATGTATCTGTCAGCATACTCATTCCTTTTATGGAAAGTAATATTCCAAGCACAAGTGCAAATGCAACAACTGCACTGCTTATCGTGTATACATACTGGATTTTTCTTTTTAAAGACATATTTACTCCTGATTTTTTTCAATTTTCTCAATTATATCCATATAATCTAAACAATATCTGTCATATATTGGCTGTAACTTTTCTCTTAAGTCTCGTCTTTCTTCCTCACTGACTTCAATTACTGTTATATCTTTATCTTCAATTGTCCTTACAGCCTCTTCTTCTGTGTCCTTCCATATATACCTTTCATATATGGCTGACTCTTTGGCACATTCCGATATTACTGCCCTGTCTTCTTCTGTTAATTTATTCCATGTATACTCTGATACAAGCTGTACTTCTGGAATTCTTGTATGCTCATCAAGTATGCAGTATTTCGCCTGTTCATAGTGCTTTGAATATATATATGATACAAGACTATTTTCTGCTCCGTCTATTTTTCTTGTCTTAAGCCCCTTATAGACTTCTGAATATATCATCTTCACAGGATTGGCTCCAAGTAATTCTACCGTTTCAGACATAAGCTCTGACTCCTGTACTCTTAAATTTAAACCATACAAATCTTGTATTGTCGTAACAGGTTTAACCGAATAAAAGCTTCTTGCACCTGCATCATACCAGGATAAAGTCCTTACCCCAAGATTGCTTTTCCCAACTGCATCTATAAACTGCTTTCCATCATCGCCATTTAATACATCCCACATCTCCTGTGCATCTGAATATAAAAACGGCATCTGGATAACTTTTAATTCTGGAATATCATCAGATATTGAAGATATAGAAACTCTTGAAAAATCTATTCCACCGAATTTAAGCTGTTCGATAATCGACTTTTCATCACCCAGTTCACCATTACATTTAACAACTATCTTAATTCTTCCATTAGTCTTCTCACTTACAAGACGTGCAAATTCGTAAGCACCTTTTGTAGTAGGATAATCTTCAACCTGATTTTCCGCATACACAAGTATAATCTGTGGTATCACAGGCGAATTCTGTGGCTCATTACATTTTATTAATACTATAACTAATGAATTTAATATAGCCAAGATTGTTATTGCTGACACAACTATCTTTTTTCTCATTATAACTCCATTCCCAATTGTAATACAGATACATAATATTATGACCCTTATTTTATATTATTGTTTGAAATAATCAAATACTGCTTTGTTCATCTTCTCCATAAACAAATTATTAAACAAAGCAATAACCCTGTCAACACTAATGATTGCAAGTATCGTACCAATACCAAATCCTAAATGGAAGTTGCCTGTTGAAATTTCCATCATAAATGTCATTATACTACTTTTCTGCTTAAATTTCACATATCTATTATACACGCAAAAATCCCATAGGTTTGTACTCTTTTAAGCATATAACCTATGGGAATTATAATAGATATTATTATATTAATTATTTGTCTTTAAAAAGTGCATATAACATAAGCACTGCTATGCTTATTATAACAAGCTTCATATAAAGGCTTATATCACTATACATATTCATCATAATATTATTAACTGCACCATTACTATATCTGTCTGTAATGTCACCCGCTAATAATATCATCAATAATAATGTACTAATTATCAAACTTTTATTACGATATATTTCTTTGTCTTTCTCATCTAATTCTTTATTAACATTCTCTATTGGTGAAAATCTTAATATTATAAGGCAGGATAATAAATACATTATCCATACAACCGAATTATTGACTTTTAAAGCTTCAAGCATAACTGTAACTAAATATGTCCCAAGAAATACTATATTACATACTAATGGAGTTCTTGCATGATACCCTCCTGTATATATTCTTAATGTAGCATAGATTGTAATAAATATTATGCTTTCAACCAGTCTTGATATTAATATGCCAACAATAAGGACTGTCAACATTCCTGCTATATTGCAGATAAGCACCTGCATACCATATTGGTATACAGGGAGCTCATCTTCATTAATTATGTTCTTCTTCAAAAAAAGAACTGCAATACTATCTGCTATTCTTCCTAGCATTATCCCTATCCCCTTACCTCTCAGTAATACATTGGTATTATCTGTTCTTCTTTAACTTAGCTGCTGTCTGTGGTTCTTTTGGCTGATAGCAGCTCCATATTGAAGCACTGTTTACAGCCTTCTTAGCAGAATGCTGTGCCGCCTTAGCAACACAATTTAATAATACATTGCTCTTCTTCATATCTTCCAACTCCTTTCCTACCTGACGTCTGACGTTACAAGTATTAATATATCTGATGCTGATAAATCAGCTCTCATTCTATCCTCAACTCTCATCCCTTATTCGAGTTAGCACAAAAGCTGATTTAATATTAACATTTATTTCCATCATTTCAATAAGCGTGTCGTGAATTATATCTTATATGTCGTGAATTTATTTTTCCCTGTAAAGAATTACACTACAGCAAAGAACACAAGTACCTATTATTGAATAATTAATTCTGCCATTATATTTCTTTACAACATCATTTACATTTTTAAGACCATATCCATGCATTAATTTATCCTTTTTGTGTGTCTTAAATAAAGTATCTTCTTTGAAGGCTTTTACCATATCATCTGATATGCTGTTATATATTTTTAAGGAACATACATCCTCATTCTCATCTATAAATACCTCAACTCTCTTATTATCAACAAATGTCTGAGCCTCAATTGCATTATCAAGCAGATTAGAAAGCACACAGAATATATCTACATTTTTAATGAGCTTTAACTCTCCGTTGACAACAGCCACAAAATCTATGTTTTTCTGTCTGCAATCTTTAGATTTCTTTGTAAGGAACTCGTTGATAATTATATTATTAGTATACATTTTCTCAACAATTATTTTATCCAGATCTCCATCAAACTGGCTTAAGAATTCTCTTGCCTCCTCAGTACGTCCATCCTTAAGCATAAGATTAGCAGCAATCAGTGTCTTATTAAGTTCGTGTTTTATTCTTGATATACGCTCGACATTCGTTTCTATATCCTCGACATTTTCTAATCTGCTTTTATATGCCTGTTCCATTATTGTCTGCTCCATAAGAGCGTATGTACTGCGTTGTATAATCTCATACAATGCCACACACAGGATAAACATTATTGTTACACATATCATTATTATAATTGAGCGCACTATCATTTTCTCAGCATCACTGTCTGTTGACATCATCTGCACTTCATTGGTGATAATAACTGACATTATCATAGCCGCCATAATTATTACCGTGTCCTTAATATTCACTCCATAGCTGTATCTTCTTAATATTCTTACAAGTATTACCGCAACAATCCATATTGTTATCTGTATAAGAATAACCAGCAGGCACTTTTCCATAGAAGCTGTTCCTGTGAATTCTATAAAATGCACATTATACAATGCTCCCATTATACTGCCCAAAAGTACCGTAACAAATATTATCGTTGCTATAATAAACATTGAAGCATACATTTTCTGAAATATATTGCCATCCATAAAAAGGCACGCATATATAACAAGCATTGCCCACAATATGCCAACACCAAGTCCCTCAAACGGAACAACCATATACTGGATTTCCAGATATGCAAATATTATCGAAACACCTGATATTACTGCAATCTTGGAATTAATCTTTTTATTAACGTTCAATGTACCGCATAAAAAATATATAAGCAAAATGCTCTGATTAATATTTGCAAGTGTTTCAACTATAAACGAAACTTTATCCATATTTTCTCCAATCTTTTTTATCATTTACTATGTATATTCTATCCAGCATTCGCTAAACTGTATGTACCCGTAACGCTTACTATATCTGCATATTCTTTCAGCTTTTTCTATCACTTACTCTTACTGCTCACTATATCCCATAATATACGCCTGCCAGTCACGTATAATCATTTCCTGCTTATTGCCAGTTATATACAGCTTTGTACCATTATCAATTATTACCTCATCATCTTTAATATTTACAATATGCTCCATATTAACAAGACTTGACCTGTTAATCTTAACGAAGCCTTTAGCCGCCAATTCCTTCTCTACTCTTGAAATCTTATCCCTTACAACCAGGCAGTCATCTGTCATATATATGTTCATATCATGATTGGACATTTCTATGTATAATACTGTCGAAAGATTTAACACAAGCGTATTCCTGTTATTCTTAAAGGTATACAACACATTTTTATCATTCATATATGATATTATCTTATCCATTGTAACTTTTATATCCTCTGCATCGTGCTTTTTTCTTATAAATCCTAATGGTCTGCACACAAATGCCTTGATTGCATATTCTTCATAATTCGTAATGTACACAATACCGGCATTCCTGTTCATTCTTGTTATAATCTTTGCCACGTCCATACCATACACTTCGCCAAATTCTATGTCTAAAAAATATATATCGGCTTTATCACATTCCTTATTTCTAAGGCTCTCCATAAAGTTCTCATAATGGTCATAATAAACGCAATTGAACAGCTCATCGTATTGGCTTTCCAACACTTTAAGCTGTTCAATAAACTGGGATGCGTACAATCTATCATCATCACATATAACAAACTCCATAATTATCCGCCTGCTTTCGTACATTAATAATATAATGATGTGAGTAGCAAAATTACTTTCTGCATGCATATCATAATAGATAATATTATACATAATCTTAGGTTGGTTCGCAATAATGTGGGGTGAAGAATATTGTAATAATTGCAATGATAGTCTGATAATGACTTACTGTGGGGCATATATGGTGGTTCTTTTGTTCTCTCTCTGGACGAGAGGGTATGTTAGTATATGTGTTTTATAAAATATATTTGTGCCTATGAAGGCGTGCTAACGCACTGTTCATAGGCTGGTGGGTGGGAGAAGATGCTTACGCCGTACAAGTTCCAGAAGCCTCTGGCTTCTGGAACTGTCGGGCTTCGCCCTATCTGACTTAGCTTCAAAGTGCTGCTTTGTGCAAGCACAAGCATCACTTTGCTGTTAAGTCAGGCACGGCTCATTATATTACATATTCCCATACTTCATCCTTGAAGATGATTTTTCTGTAAGTATCGAATTTTGTCCACTTGTTGAAGAATTCATCATTGAGTGGTTTGTTAGCCGTTTCGATGGCATTTAAGTCATTTATGAGGTTGTTGTAGTCTTCCTCACCATTGAGCCTGATTTCAAAGCCCCGGCTGTTGATTACTGGTGTTCCTGTGTATGTATATTCTTCTAGCTTTGTGATTGCTTCTATCTTCTTATCTCTTACTGTAACTGCTACTTTATCACGAAGAACGATTACATCAAAGTTATCTGGATAGCTGTATGTCTCACCGCTTACGTTAATTACATCTCCGACCTTGTATGTCTTGCCTGATGGGCTTACCTTTGTAACTGTAGCACTTTCAAGGTTATAATAATATTCTTCAAATATATCTGCATTTCCTTTAAGGCTTCCATTTACAAATGCACATTTTACTTCTTTGTTATCATATGCACTCGAATCTGTGACAACACCGCAGGCAGATGTCATATTGCTTATTCTATCTATAAGAATAAGTTCGCCAAGCGTCTTATGTTTTGCAAATTCATCAATAACAACTGCTTCCTGAAGTCCAATATCGCACACTGCTATCTCATTCTTGCTAAGTCCATTAGCTGGAAGGAAATTTCCTGTATTGACGTCTATCTTGTACTGAATGTTCTTTAATACACCAAGAACCTGCTTAGTGCCAATCTTAACAATGTAATCCTTACCAACTGTAAGTTCTGCATCGTCCATCCAGAGTATTGTTGCTGTAAGTGACTTGCTTACTGGAAGTGTTGTTCCGCTTGAAAGTACACATCCTCTTGATACGTCAACTTCTTTATCAAGCTGGATTGTAACTGGCTGTCCTTCCTGTGCTGACTGACTATCCTTATCACCAACAAGAATACTCTTAACCTTAGCTGACTCACCACTAGGAAGTGTGATTATATCATCACCAACTGATACAACGCCTGATTCAATCTGCCCCTGAAATCCTCTGAAAGTATGGTCTGGACGGCATACTCTCTGAACTGGCATATAAAAACCTTCTTCCTTCTTCTTTTCGCTTACATCCACGTTTTCAAGGTAAGTAAGAAGTGCTTCGCCTGGATACCAAGGTGTATTATCAGATTTAACTGTAATATTGTCACCCTCTGTTGCTGATACAGGGATAATCTTTACACTTGCAAGTCCAAGTTCTTTAGATAATTCATCAATCTGCTTAGTTATCTCGTTAAATCTTTCTTCTGAGTAACCAACTAAATCCATCTTATTTACTGCAAATACGAAATATTTAATTCCCATAAGGGCACATATTCTTGCGTGTCTTTTAGTCTGCACAAGAACACCCTGCTTAGCATCAATAAGAATTATTGCAAGGTCAGCAAATGAAGCACCAACCGCCATATTTCTTGTATATTCTTCGTGACCTGGTGTATCAGCTACGATAAAGCTTCTCTTATCTGTTGTAAAATATCTGTAAGCAACATCGATTGTAATACCCTGTTCACGTTCTGCCATAAGTCCGTCAAGAAGAAGCGAGTAATCAATAGCACCACCTCGGCTTCCTACTTTACTGTCAAGCTCTAAAGCCTTTTCCTGATCGGCATATAAAAGCTTTGAATCATATAATATATGTCCTATTAATGTAGACTTTCCATCATCCACGCTTCCGCATGTAATAAATTTTAATAATCCTATCATCTTAGAAATACCCCTCTCTCTTTCTTCTTTCCATACTACCTGCTGCTTCATTATCAATTACTCTTGTTGTTCTCTCAGAAGATACTGCACTAAGAGTTTCATCAATAATTTCATCAAGTGTTGTTGCATTAGACTCAACACCACCAGTAAGAGGATAGCAGCCAAGTGTTCTGAATCTTACATCCTTGTATTCAATCTTTTCGCCTTCTCTTAACTTGAAACGATCATCATCAACCATAATTAACATTCCGTCTCTTTCAACAACTGGTCTTTTATCCGCAAAGTAAAGAGGTACGATATCTATATTTTCTCTCTTTATGTACTGCCATATATCAGTCTCTGTCCAGTTAGAGATTGGGAATACTCTTATGCTTTCACCCTTGTTAATACGTGAATTGTATAACTTCCACATTTCTGGTCTCTGGTTCTTAGGATCCCATGCGTGGTTTTCATTACGGAAAGAGAATATTCTTTCTTTGGCTCTCGACTTTTCTTCATCTCTACGTCCACCACCAAAAGCTGCTGTGAAACCATATTTATTAAGTGCCTGCTTTAATGCCTGTGTCTTCATAATATCTGTATACACTGAACCATAGTCAAAAGGATTAATTCCTTTCTTAACACCATCTTCATTGATATATTCTAACATTTCAATGCCAAGCTTCTTAGCTGTTTCATCTCTGAACTTAATCATTTCCTTGAACTTCCATGTTGTGTTAACATGAAGAAATGGAAATGGTGGCTTCTCCGGATAGAATGCTTTCATTGCAAGATGAAGCATTACTGAACTATCCTTTCCTATTGAGTAAAGCATAACCGGCTTTTCACACTCAGCCGCCACCTCTCTTATTATATATATTGCCTCAGCTTCAAGCTGATCAAGATGTGATAACTCTGCCATTCTTTTATCCGTCCTTTCTAGTATTTATTAGATTCCTTCTTATTAATTACTATCGTTTCCCTGCTTCCGTCTGTCTTATCTATATTCCAGTTAAGGAAGTCGCCTTTGGAAATAACGCTCATCTTACTTCCCATACCTCCCATATCTGCTCCAAGATAAAGTGCGATAGCTTCAAACTTACATTCCTTGATACAAGATGAACATCCCCAGCAGTCCTTAGGATACTTCATATATGCTTTCTTATCTTCTCCCATCTTAATAAGACTTCCCGGACAGACGATACTGCATTGTCCGCAGCCAGCACATTTCTCCTTATTAATTACTATGCTCATATGTCTCACCTCTTCCCACAAGATTTCTATATTTCACTTCTATCCTTCCGTCTACCTTTCTTGTATTAACATACTTAAGCCATTCATCTGACTTCTCTGGGTAATCAAGGTTCTCCGCAAAGCTGTGCCATCTTGTTTCTTTTCTTGCTTTCAAATGTTCTATAAGCACCTGACAGACTGTAAGTCTTTCCTTTAATTCATATACAAACATAAGCTCATGATAATCTTTAGCGTTAGCTTTTTCTGAAAGAGTTTCTATCTGTTCAATCTTTTCTTTGGCAAGCTTAAGCTGCTTTTCATTGAACTGGTAATGACTTCCTATACCACCAGCATATGTATCCATAACCTTCTGCATAGCTTCCTCAAGTTCTTCTGTCGAGAAAATGGTATCTTTATCCTCACGCCTAAGATATTCGTTATATTCTTTTATTCTTTCATCAGTAAGCTTGTCTGCATATTCATCAGCTGTACTCTGTGAAAATGCATTCTCTGTGATGTCCGATCTATTCAATTCCTTAACAATATCTTCTGCCGCAATTTCACCTTCTGCCATAGCACCTGTCACATACTTCTGAGGACAGCCTCCTGCAACATCTCCTGCCGCATAAAGACCATTGATTGTTGTCCTTCTGTTAGTATCAACCCAGTAACCACTCGCCGTATGTCCGCCTACAATATAAGGCTCTGTTCCTTCTATCTCAACATTCTGCTCACTTGGGTTCTTTCCAGACTCTATCCATTTAAGTGTCTGGCTTGGTGCCATATTAAGGTATGCTTTCTTTAATGACTCATCCTGCTCACTGCTTATTCCTTCTGTTCTTAAGTAACAAGGACCTCTGCCCTCAATGTTCTCCCTTACAGTTCCGTATACTCTCTGTGAAGTTGTAAGTCCATACCGGTTCTCGTATACCTCACCTAAAGAATTCACCTGCTTTGCACCAACTCCCTGTGCTATTGTTCCTGTAGGAGCTATTGTATCTTTACATCTTAAAGCTATAAAACGCATTTCAAACGTTGTCATCTCTGCACCTGCATTAATACCCATAGCAAAACCAGCACCTGTATTAAATGGAGGATACCACATTTTATGTCTTGAAAATCCTGGATTGTTAGGCTTGTACAATCCAGCCGCTCCACCAGTCGCACATAATACCTTCTTAGCTCTTATCTCATAAGCTTCACCAGTATCAATATTAAAACCAACAGCACCAAGAATTGTATTATCCTTTACTATGTAATCAGTTATATTAAGTCTGTTAATTACAATTACATTTTCAAGACTATTTACTGCATCTGCAAGTATTGGCTTAATATTCTCACCGTTAATCTTAATATTACGGTTGCCTCTTGCAACATATCTGCCATTCTCATCTTTAAGAATTACAAGTCCAAGCTTTTCCATCTTGGCTGTTACTTCGTTAAGTCTTTCTGACATTGTAAGAAGTAAATCTTCCCTCACAATATCGTCAGCATCTTTCTTTGCATATTCAACATAATCCTCTGGCTTTCTGCCTTCAACTATGTAAGCATTTATCGCATTAACACCAGCCGCAAGACAGCCGCTTCTCTTTATATTCGCCTTTTCTGCAATTATAATTGAAGCATCTGACTTTTCCCTTATTGTAAGTGCCGCATAACAGCCTGCTGTTCCACCACCTATAATAAGCACATCTGTTGTTAATCTGTTTAAACCATTAATCTGCATAAACTTTCCTTTCTCATTGTAAAACTTGTCCACAGGTCTTTATCAGATATATACTAATCTGAAGCTGTGCGTATACACACAAAGCATTTAACCTGGCAGAAACATAACTTTAATCTGGTTAAATATAGAATACGTCATCATCCCTCATACCCTTGTTCTCGCAAAGATATGTCTTTTCATCATCAACTGCGTATATTCTATATATAAGAACGTGAACCTTTTCCCCAACCTGTAGCGGCTCTTTCTCAAGTGACCACTCTCCTGTTATCATTGTTCCTCCAATATTAACAGTTACATCAAGATGATTGCCTCTGAAAAGAATATCCTCAACATAACCTTCCTCAGCAGCACTGTTGTACTGCTGGAGCTTTCCATACTTAGAAAGCTTCACAAATTCAGGTCTTATTATTGCTCTTTTAGCTCCCTGTATCTCATCAAAACCTTTTAATTTTGAATAATCATTAACCTCTGAAGCTTTTCCAATGAATTCAACAACAAATGGTGTTGCTGGAGATTTGTATATCTCTATCGGACTTCCCATCTGCTCTATCTTTCCGTGGTTAGTAATTATAATCTCGTCAGCCACTTCAACAGCTTCGTCCTGATCGTGTGTGACGAATATACTTGTTATTCCAAGCCTGGTAACCATACTGCGAAGCCACGTTCTAAGTTCTGTCCTTACCTTTGCATCAATCGCCGCAAATGGTTCATCTAACAGAAGCACTGATGGATTAGGTGCTAACGCTCTTGCAAAAGCTACTCTCTGTCTTTGTCCACCTGATAACTGGTTAGGATACCTTTTCTCAAGACCTGCAAGCCCTGTTATATCAAGAAGCTCTGTAACTCTTTTCTTAATCTCATCTTTTGGAACTTTCTTAAGCTTAAGTCCAAATGCTATATTATCATAAACTGTCATATGTCGAAAAAGAGCATAGTTCTGAAATACGAAACCAATCTCTCTTTGATTAGCTGGTACATCATTAACTCTCTTTCCATCAATATATATATCTCCAAAGCTTGGTGTTTCAAGACCTGCAATCATTCTTAATATTGTTGTCTTACCGCTTCCCGAAGGACCAAGCAATGCAACAAGCTTTCCCTTTTCTATTCCGAAATTCACATTATCAGATGCACGAAAGTTTCCATACTGCTTAAAAATATTCTTCATCTCAACGTACATTACTTTTGCCCTCCTTTCTTATAATCACTTTGTCTGTGTTCAAATATATTCCTTAATACAAGAACTATAATCGCTATAATTACTAATATTGATGATACTGCAAATGCCGATGTTATTGATGTATCTGTACCCGACATATACAGTGCATCTATCTCAAGTGGAAGCGTGAATGTCTCTCCTCTTGTCTTTGATAATGCATTAACCGCACCGAACTCTCCTAATGCTCTTGATGTACATAGAATTATTCCGTATATCAACGACCATTTTATATTAGGAAGAGTTATCTTAAAAAATATTGTAAAACCATTAGCACCCATTAAAGCCGCCGCTTCCTCCTCGTCCTTTCCGAGTGAGTTAAGCACTGGTATTATCTCTCTTGATACATATGGAAATGTAACAAATATTGTAGCAAGCACAACTCCCGGTATCGCAAAGGCTATTCTTATATTGCTTCCTGTAAACTCATTAAACCATCTTATAACAGGATAGAAAAAACCAAGTCGTCCAAATGTCATAAGAAACGCAAGACCTACAATAACCGGTGATATAGAAAATGGTATATCAATAAGTGTTGCAAGCACCTGCTTGCCTTTAAAATCAAATCTTGTAAGTAACCATGCCGCTATAATTCCAAATAATGTATTAATAACAACTGCAGCAACAGTAGCAATAATTGTTACCTTCAACGCACTCAATACATATGGAGTTGTTATTGATTTAATGTAAAAACTAAAGCCCTCTTTTAATGAACTTGCTATTATTGATAATAGAGGCATAATCAGCATAACTGTTATAAACAAAACAGTGATAAGAATACATATGCTTCTTGTTCTTCTTTTTCTTTTTTCAAGCTTATCATTCTCGCTCATATTTAACCTCCATTTTCTCTACATTGTACGCTTTGCCTGCCTCATCTGTATTATATTAATGATAAGAAGTATCAGAAAAGATATTATAAGCATAACAAGTGCAATCGCTGTCGCCGAAGCATAATCAATATAATTAAGCTTCTGCATTATTACATAGGATACAACCTGTGTATGTTCTTTGGCACTGTTGCCTGATATGTATATAACGCTTCCATATTCTCCTATTCCCCTTGCAAATGCAAGTCCGAAGCCTGTAAGAAGTGCCGGGCTGATTTCTGGAAGGATTACTTTAAAAAATGTCTTTGATGGGCTTGCACCTAACATATATGCCGCTTCCTCATATTGAGAATCCATCTTTTCAAGAACAGGCATTACCGCTCTTACAACAAATGGAATTCCTACAAACACAAGTGCTGTAATAAGTCCAAGATGTGTGTAAGATACCTTTATACCTATTGAAGCAAGCGGTTTGCCAAGTATTCCGGTTTCAGAATACATTTTCGATAATGTAATACCAGCTACCGCTGTTGGAAGTGCAAATGGAAGTTCTATAAGTCCGTCAAGCACTCTTTTTCCAGCAAAATCGTATTTAACAAACGTCCATGCAATTATTGTTCCAAACACGCAGTTGATTACTGCCGCTATGAATGAACATCCAATGCTTGTAACAAAAGCATTGACGACATTCTGCTTAGTAACCAGCCTTATAAATTCGGCTGGTGGAAGCTTAAGTGAATATACCATAACCGAAGCAAGTGGAATTAATACTATAAGTGATAACATAGTAACTGTAATTCCAAGTGTTAAATGAAATCCCGGTATAACACGTACTTTTTTATCTTTACCGAATTTTCTGCTATTCTTTATTTCATCAAACGCTGTATCATAGTCTGGCTGTTTATTATTATCAATTGTTCTATCAGTTGTTATAGATTTCATCAAACCAGCCTCCATCATCAAAATATATCTTGTATGCCTGAGTCCAGCCGCCGTAATCAGCTATTGTATCAAGCTTTATTGTAAGATTGAATTTACCACTATATTCATTCAATACCTCTTCATCTGTTGGTCTGTATCCATAATCTGCGGCTATTCTTTGTGCCTGCTTTGAATACAGGAATGATAAATATTCGCTTGCAAGCTCCTCTGTCTTGTTGACTTTAACATTATCATCTACAACTGCCACACTTGGCTGTGCGAGAATACTTACAGATGGTGTGACAATCTCATATTCATCAGGATATGAAGCTAATGATGTAAGTGCCTCATTCTCCCATGCAATAAGCACATCGCCTTTTTTATTCTCAACAAATGTTGTTGTTGAGCCCCTTGCTCCGGAATCCAGCACTGATACATTAGCATACAGCTTTCCTAAGAATTCCTTCTGCTTATCTTCACTGTTATTCTTATCTCTTGCATAGCTTAATGCCGCAAGGAAATCCCAGCACGCTCCACCACTGCTCTTAGGATCTGGTGTTATAACCTCAACACCATCTTTAATTAAATCATCCCAGTCTGATATATTAAGCGGATTGCCCTTTCTTACAAGAAATACAATCGTTGAAGTATACGGAGATGAGTCTTTATCATATTCGTCCTTCCAGCCTGCATCAATAAGACCTGTATTCTCTATAAGGGATATATCATGTTCAAGTGCAAGTGTAACAACATCTGCATTACAGCCTTCAACTACTGAGCGTGCCTGACTTCCTGAACCTCCGTGAGATTGTATAACCTTTATCTGCTTTCCGTATTCAGCCATATAGTAATCGGCAAAGACTTTGTTATATTCCTCATAGAACTCTCTTGTAGGGTCATAAGAAACATTAGTTATTGTAAGTCCATCTCTCTTACTGCCACAGCCTGCCGCTATATATGTCATCGTAATACACATAATAAGAAGCATACATAATTTATACCTTTTTTTATTAGAATGTCCGTTATGTTCAAGATATTTCATAGGTCTGCTCCTTTCTTATGGGCTTTAAATTTATTATATACCCACCATTCATACATACATAGTGTGTTAGTATGTTTATTACTTAAAAAATATTGCCAGACACCTTTGCTGCTGTCTGGCAACCCTTGGAAATTATTGATATAATAAACCTTATTTCCTATAAAGTCAATATGTTTATGTGTTTATTTTAAAATTATTTTAAATTGATGTTTACAGCCTCTCCTGTCACTATGACTGCCGGTGATGTTATGCCTGCTTCTCTTACCTTTAATTCAATATCAGCAAGTGTACCTTTGACTATTCTGTATGTATCATCAAATCCACCTGTAATAACTGCCGCTGGAGTGTTCTTAGGCTTACCTCCGCTTACGAGTGCCTCAGTTATCTGTGCAAGATGTGTAAGTCCCATAAGGTATACACAAGTTCCATTCATAGAAGCCGAATTTCTTATTTCTTCATAAAGTGAGTCCATATCTTTGGTATGTCCTGTGACAACACTAAAGCTTCTGCTTACATCCCTATGTGTAACTGGTATGCCTGCCATTGCAGGAACTGCTATTGCTGATGTTACTCCTGGTATTTCTTCTGTTTCTATGCCATTTGACTTAAGATAGAGCATTTCTTCTCCACCACGTCCGAATACATATGGGTCACCACCCTTTAATCTGACAACAAGCTTTCCTTCATTGGCTTTCTTTAAAAGGAGTTCGTTAATTTCTTCCTGTGCCATACTGTGTCTTCCATTTCTCTTGCCAACATATATCTTTTCACAGCTTTCAACACAGAATTCCATAAGGCGGTTATCAATCAGGTCATCATATACAAGCACCTGTGCCTTCTTTATGGCATTTAACGCCCTTACAGTTATAAGATCATAAGTTCCACAGCCTGCACCAGCAATTACAACCTTGCCCTTGCTGTAAGAATATTTCCCATCTGCCTTTGTTTCAGCATTTGTATTATCTTTACCAGTAATCCTCTCACTTACTTTATTAATAACATCCTGTAATTCGTCCTTGTCAAGCTCTCTGCCAAGCACCATACATTTTCTTGCAGCTTCCTTGAATATATCAGCTCTCATAGAGGCATCATCTACATTCTCTTTAATACTATCCCTAATTGAACCAAGATACATAAGTATATCTTCAATATCCGCAGGAAGCTCCTGTGCTATTCTATTCTTAATATCTGCCGCAACATAAGGACTTGCTCCCTGGGTAGATATTCCTATAGATAAATCTCCTGCTTTGTATACAGACGGAAACAGAAAATCACAATTATCCTTATCGTCTACCGCATTTATAAAAATGTGGTATTTGCGGCATACGCCTGCAACATATGCGTTAAATTTTGCATCATCTGTAGCAGCTATACAGAATGAACATCCGTCCAGATCTGAATTAACAAATTCTCTTTCAATAATATTAATGCCTTCAATGCTCTTTATGCTATCGCTTACCTTTCTTGCAACAACTGTAAGTTCCGGCTCATATGCAAGAAGCTTGCTTATTTTATGCTCTGCTATTCTGCCTCCTCCGATAACAAGACCTTTCTTTCCTTTAATGTCAATAAAAAACGGAAAATAACCCATAGTAATTCCTCCTGAATATTTTACCTATCAATGTACAATATATCCGCTAACTGCTTGTAGGCTTCACCCCACTTCGCATTAGGTTTTAAGTTATAAAGCTTCTTATCAAGAACATAGTAACGTCCCTGCTTTACAGCAGTTAATGACGACCACGCCGGATTAGATGTAAGAAGCTTATCTATATTACGGATAGCCGCATCTGTATCGTTGCCCTGTGTTGTAACAAATATGTAATCAGGGTCGGCTACTACAATTGCCTCAAGGCTTAAATCATCAAGCAGTGATGTATCTGAGTCTGCTATATTAACACAGCCCAAATCCTTTAATATCTCACCGCCTACTGAGCCTTCGCTCTGCTTTGCCTTGACACTGCTTGACGAAGTTCTTATAAATAATATCTTTGGATTGCTGCCATCAACTCTTGATTTTATAGTATCTATCTGCTCTTTAACATCTGTTCCATTAGTCTTATACAGATCTCTCCTGCCTGTTATCATAGTACATTTGTCAAGCATATTAAGATACTGCTCAAAATTAGATACATCAAAATATGCTACTGTTATTCCTGCATTTTCAAGTGTCTGCATAAGTGCTATATTAGAATCTGTATTACAGCTTGCAATAACAAAATCTGGTCTTGAAGCTATAAGAAGTTCCACATTAGGATTTAGTATACTTCCAATATTGACAACATCACTTGAAAGCCCTAAATCAAAATTAGTCCATGTATCATTAGCTGTTGCCACTACACTTCCACCAGCAGACATCCATACATCTGCAAAACTTCCTATAAGTGTTGCTGTTCTTTTATAAGAAGTTACCGTAACTGTTCTTCCATAATCATCTATAAACGTATATGGATTGTCAGCTGAAGCACCTGCACCGGCATTATAACCAGAATTATCTACATTAACATCTTCTGTTGCAGTTCCACAGCCTACAAAAGCAAACACCATAACTACAACAAGTGCAAGTGATATTAACCTTTGTATTTTGTTAGTTATTTTTCTTTTTGTCATTAATTAAATCTCCGTTCTTAAATATTGTATATATAATGCTTGGGTGAAAAGCCTCCAGCTTATGATACCTACGGATTGTTCCGTACTGCACACATACAATTCTACACTGGTATTATAGATATTTAATAATCTGTTGTAAGATAACTCGTAACCGCATATACAACATTTCCATTATATATAAGCCTTGACCAGCCGGTATCACCTATTCCTGTTCGCAATGCTATATCTCCATTATCAAGCACATCTACAATATCACCTGATACTTCTGGGATACTTCTTAGATTAACCGGCTCTTTAGCAGTTACCTCCTCATTAACACTGTTAAAGATAATTCCCAATTCAGCTGTATTAAGGCTCTGCTGTGTCTGTCCCGACACTGATGCCTGTGTGCCATAATTATAATTAAAGCTTGAATTGTAATTAAAATAAGCAACATTTACGTCAACATATCCTGATATTCCATCTATTCTGGCATTATTAGTATACTGCCACATAGCACACGCACCTGTGTATGAAGGATGTTCTACTGCTGGATATGTTCCATCTTTATAAGATGCCACCCATATCGGATATCTGGCTTCTATATCCTGTATATTCCATTCCTTATTATTAACAATCTGACCCTTGCCAGCATATAACATGGCATCGTAGCCTTCTCTGTCCACAGTATCCATAAATGCAAGTGCATTGTTAGTTCTTTCTTCATTACTAAGATTATACATTCTGCTTGAAGGATTATTATAATCTTCACAATTGTATACAACAGGGTATGTTATGTCATAGGCTGATATATAATCTATGACCCAGCATGCTTCCTCTATTGCTTCGTCCTCGTCAACCGCTGTCGAAAAGAAATACACACCTATATCTATGCCCGCTTTCTGTGCTCCCTCAAGATTGTATGACGCATATTCATCTTCGCATATAGTTCCATATATATCTGTACGGTATCCAACTCTTATCATCGCGTAATCAATTCCGCTTTCTGCGACTTTATTCCAGTCAATCTTTCCCTGCCATTTGGATACATCAATGCCATTGGAATATGCCATATTATCATTAGAAAATGTTGTTATATTAAGCTCTATCCCATTCTCACTTAATTCCTGTGACATATTATCCGACTGTGGGTCACCATCTGCTAATTCAACATATGAATTATCTGCATCCGCACTGTTACCAGGAATCCCATAAGTGCTGTCAGCTACCTGTATTGTATTACTCACTAAAACATCTTTGCTCGCCTTTCTTTTATTAGTAACCTTGATAACAGGTATGCTTACACATACCCCGGCTGTTACTAATATCAATACAACTACCAGTACTGCTGCTATGTGATGTCCTTTACGTTTTACAAACTTCTTTATATTCTTCATAGCAATCCCCCATTTATGTTAAATCTTTATTTTACATTAACTCAGAATATCAAAATATAATTACCACCAATTTCATTACAATACTAATATTACACTAATTAGTCAATAACATATCTTCTGAATATGTTAATTTTAATAATAATTTTATGATTATTTTGCACAAAAAAATGTTTTGAATATAAATCTTGCATACACTATAAGTGGTGCTATAATGTTTGTTAAAGAAATAACAATATATACAGACGAATACCGTTCAATAATTCCAGCTTAACTGGACATTATATTATCCGGCTGTATAAGAAATGAGGTATAATTATGAAAGTAAATAGTAGAAAAGTTGCTGTAATTGGCTGTGGTTTTGTTGGTTCATCATCTGCATTTGCACTTATGCAGAGTGGTCTGTTCTCAGAAATGGTTCTTATTGATGCAGATACAAAAAGAGCCGAAGGTGAAGCTATGGATATAAGCCACGGCATATCATTTGCAAGACCTATGCAGATATATGCTGGTAATTATGATGATATTACTGATGCCGCAATTATTGTTATAACTGCTGGCGCTAACCAGAAGCCTGATGAAACAAGACTTGACCTTATCAAGAAAAATGCGGCTATTATGAAATCAATTGTTGGCGAAATCAAGAAACGTGATTTTGGTGGAATTCTTCTTATTGTATCTAACCCTGTAGATATTCTTACACTTATTGCACTTAAAGAATCTGGTTATCCATCTAACAGGGTAATTGGTTCCGGAACTGTACTTGATACAGGCCGTTTCAAATATCTGCTTGGTGAACATCTTGACGTTGACAGCCGAAGCGTTCACGCATTTATTATTGGTGAACACGGCGACAGCGAGCTTGCTGCCTGGAGCAATGCAAGAATAGGCGGTCTTAAGGTTAATGACTTCTGCGAGCTTCGTGGTCACTTCAACCACGAGCAGTCTATGAAGAAGATATTTGAAAATGTCAGAAACAGTGCTTATGAAATTATTGAAAGAAAACATGCCACATACTACGGAATTGCAATGGCTGTCAAAAGAATATGCGAGGCAATCGTTCGTAATGAGAAATCCATTCTTCCAGTATCAAGCCTTATGACAGGCGAATACGGACTTAATGATGTTGTCCTTAGTATTCCTGCTGTCGTCGATGAAACCGGCGTACAGAAGGTAATTCCTATTGAATTGAATGATGAGGAGCTTACAAAATTAAAAGACTCTGCCAATATTCTTAAAGATATTGCAAAAGATTATATCTAAAAGATTATAAACAGATTTTATTAAAAACCTGCTGTAATAAATGTATATTATAATACATATATTACAGCAGGTTAATTATTACCCCGTTATTAATCATACAGCAGAACAATCCACCGCATTTTTATCAATTATAACGTTATTTATGAAGATTTAAAATCAGAGTTACAGCTACTCTGCACTACCACTATCTGCCTGCAAAGTATCCGCATTCCCTGTTTCTGGTGTTGTGTCATTGCCAGCCTTATCTGACGATAAGCGGTTGTTTACCATATCTCTAAGGAGCTGGTATATAACCGATGTGAGCGGAATAAAGAATATCATCCCGAGAAGGCCGAAGAACTTGCCGCCTAAGAACACCGCCATTAATGTAAAGAGTGCCGGAAGTCCTACAGAGCTTCCTACAACCCTTGGATATATGAACTGTCCCTCGATAAACTGAACAATCTGAAATACGATTACAAACCATATAGTAAGTACCGGATTGGTGAATAGCACAAGAAATGCACCAACAACACACGCTAAAAATGTTCCTATGTATGGAACGAACTGGAACACTGCCGCCATTATGCTTATAAGTCCGGCATATGGCATTCTGCATATGCTAAGTGTAATAAACATAAGCACGGCAAGTATACAAGCCTCAACGCACTGTCCTGTAAGGAAACTTGCATAAGTCTGTGCAAAAAGGTTAGTAACACCTGTAACCTTAGAAGATACCTTCTTTCCAAATACAGCTTCTAAAAGCCTTTCTGTCTGTGAAAGCAGGCGTCTTTTATCCATAAGCACATACACTGCAATTATCACAGATATACTAAGATTAAACAAAGATGAACCTATCTGTGGAATACCCGTAAATATGCTCTGGAAAAATGCTCCGGCAACCTCTCCAGACTTTTTAAGTATGCTGTTCCAGTCAATCTTTTCAACATAATCATTAATAAACGTAAGATGTTCATCATATTTATCCAGAATATCAGTCACTACATTTACATTATTATCAAAATTCTTTATAAATCCAGTAATCGACTCTATCAAATCCGGAATAATAGACCACATTATAACAGCGAATACAAGCACAACTATAACTATTGTCACAACTAGGCTTATCCCGTTGCGTGCCTTTTCTTTTCTTAAGAACTTTACTTTCTTTGACAGCTTCTCTAACTGTCTTGACAATGCTTCCATTGGCACATTAAATATAACCGCAAGCATACAACCTAGAATTATTGGATTCAGAATCTTAAAAAATGTTCCTATACCACCAAATATATTCCCTATATTAAGTGCTACAGAAAGACTTATTGCCATAACTATACCCAATACAATTATATTTTTATTCTTCTCTCTTTTTTCCATTAATACTTCTCCCAATTATTATATGAACTTCTGATAATGTAATATATTATGGCTTAAAATATACAATAATGCAATATTTTACAGGATAATTTACACTTAATTTACACTTTAAAATTTATACTGTTATAAGCTCCTGCACATATCTTGACCTCTTCTGATGTCTTGACCCGCCATCTATATAGATAATATCAAGCTCGTCTTCTGCCCTTGTCATAGCAACATAAAATAGCCTGCGTTCTTCCTCATAATCATCAACCTTCCCCATATAAGCATATGGTGTCACCTGTTCATTCGCTGATATTATTATAACCTTCTTCCATTGAAGTCCCTTAGCACCGTGAAATGTGCTAAGATACACGCCTTCATTCTTATCCGTTCTCACCCTGTATTCCCTGTCAGTTATATATCTGTACCATTCAGACATATTATCAAACTTCAGTGCTTCCTTTTTCATAGCTTCTGACTGGTTAATGATATCCCCGCTGTCAAGTCCTGTATACTCTGCATACTCAAAAAGGTCATTTTCATACCCCATATCATCGTATATATAATTGATAAACTGTGTCGGATTATCTATCCTCGAAAGACTTCTGAAATCAAGAAACATATCATTGATTGTGTCGTTAATTCTTAAGCAATCCTGTCTGCTGGCATTCTTTGTACAGGCTTCGTATATTTTATTCCTGTCAAATTCGCAATTGTGCACAAGGTTGCTTCTTATATATCTTTTGGGTCTGTTAATTATCCGTCTAAGATCCGTCTGTTCCGGCACACCTCTTGAAAGCCTGTAATATGCAAGCATATCGTAAAAACATATGCCAAGATGAATATCATCCACATTATCCCTTGTAAAAAATGGCATACCTATCGTTTCTAATGTATTGACAAGCACCGAGGCCTCTTTCTTCACCCTGTAAAGTATTGCAATATCGCTTAAATGTCCGCCTGTCTTTACATAGTCATTAATAAGTGACACTGCCATATCTGCCTGCCTGCCATAAGATGCGGTCTGTCTTATATGCACTTTTCCCTCACCCTGCCTGTATGCTGACATATTTTTGACAATTCTGTTTTCATTATTTCTTATTACTTTGTCAGCACCTTCTATTATATATGGAAGACTTCTGTAATTAGTACCCAGAATTATCTGTACAGACCCAGGATATTTTCTTGAGAATTCCTTAAATATTGAGCTGTCAGCTCCTCTGAAACCATATATTGACTGGTCATCATCTCCAACTACACACACATTTTTCCTTAAATCAGCAACCATATATATAATCTCTGCCTGCAATGTGCCTGTATCCTGAAACTCATCAACCATTATATAGTCAAATATTCCCTGCCAGTATTCCAGCTCCTGCTTATTAGAGCTTAAGCATTTGTGACAATATAATATCATATCGTCAAAATCAAGCTTCTTATTATTCTTTTTAAATTCCTTGTACTGGGAAAAAGTTATCTCAAGATATGCCTTAGAACTGCTTTTACTGTCCTGAATGTCAGCCGTACCGACCGCCATACTATTTATGTATTCATTACATTTTCTATAATACTCCTCAAAATCATCAGGAACCCCTGATACTCTCTTATATAAAAGCTGTCTGTGAAATTCAGTAAAGAACTTTAATCTTCCGGCTTCCGATAATATATCTTCAGCCTTCAGATTATATGCTCTTGCAAGTACCGAATAACACAGGGAATGTATAGTTGAAAATCTTATGCCATCACTGCCATACTGCATTTTATACCTGTCTGCCATCTGCACTGCCGCAGCCTTGGAAAATGTTAGTACCAGTATTCTATATGGTCTGACACCCGATTTAATTATATTATTAGCCCTTGCCACTATAACCGATGTCTTTCCTGAACCCGCAACAGATATGATACACACCTGTCCATCAATTGTGTTAATGGCTTCCTGCTGTTCTTTACTATATTTCAATCAAATTCTCCTAAATTCTGAACTTTTCATACCACATAAGCACCATACTTACCATAAGTATAACTGATGATACCCATATTGTATGTATTCCAAATGTTTCTGATAAATTACCGCCTATTCCTGCACCAAGTGCAAAGAAAAAAATAATTCCAAAATAATGAATTGCTTTAAATAACTGCTCTTTTTTTCTTTCTCTTACGAATACAGAAAGTGCATCTGTACCACTTCTTAAATTACCTATGCACATTGTGCTTGCATATGCAAAGCCGTTGACTTTTCTGAATGCCTGAACCTGCATAGCACACGAAAATGACACCATAATTGTTGCCACCATATTAAAAGTCTCTGGTATAAAACCTACAATTGTAAGTATTATAATTTCTATTAGAAGAACTAACTGTCTCCAATGGATTTTCTTTGCCATCTTGTATCTGGCATTAATCTGTTCTGTCACAAACACTCCAAGTCCGAATGCTAAGAAAGGAAACAGATACTTAATTCCACCGACTATATTTCCTGTCATAAAATTCTGACTCATAAGGACAACATTTCCTGTCTGTGCATTAGAGAATACTTTATCTCTTGTGAAATATGTATAAGCATCCTGAAATCCACCTGACACCGCAAGAACTGCACTATTCAGAAATGTTTCTGACATCTGGATTTGTTTCTTGGTTATCATAATAATACCAACCTCTTTCCTGTATTATCTGCGATATATCACTACAACATCACCATTCTGTATAAGTGTATCGCCAATAGGTATTATATTCTCTTCTCCTCTTTTTACAAGGGCAATTATAAGATTTTCTGGAAGATCCAACTGGCGTATTGTTCTATTGCACCAGTTATTATCCGAAGTTATGTTAATCTCCTCAAGCGAATCATTATCGCCATTCTCATATGCGGGAATACTGAGTATCAGATTATCCCCGCCGCATATCTTAGTATTGCCTCTTGTAATAATTGTTTCCCTGCCTCTTTTTATCATAAGTGCAATTGCACCTGTCGGCATATGTACTTCACTTATAAGCTTATTCTCCCAGTTATGGCCTTTAGGTATGAACATACGCATAAGCGTAATTGATGATTCTTCTTGATAATCATTAAATGTCTTACGTACATCTGATGTTTCATCAATCATATCCAACCGTCTTGAGACTGCTGGAAGAAGCGTTCCCTGAATTGCAACTGACAGAAGTGATATCATAAACACTATATTAAACAAATCCTTTGACATAACGCTTCCGCCCGCCATAATCACTATAGAGAACACTATTGAAGATGCTCCCCTAAGACCTGCCCACGACACTAAAAGGCACTGACGTACCGAGCATTTGAACGGCTTAAGTATCGCAAATACTACGGCCGGTCTCGCTATAAATGTAAGAAATACCGCAATTGCTATAGATATTGGTATAATTGTTAAAAATCTGTGAGGGTAGGATAACAATCCAAGCATAAAGAATATAACTATCTGTGCCAGTGTTGTTACACCATCAAAAAATGGAACAATATTACCTTTATTGCGTATCCTGCTGTTACCAAGCAGAATACCAAAAAGATATATACATAAGAATTCATTGCCACCGACTAACTGTGAAAATCCTAAGCCTAAAAGCACAACAGCAAGAATAAATATAGTATCAAGTCCATTTACAATTATATCTGTCCTGGTAAGAACATATATGGCAGCCACCGCAAGACCTATGCCAATAAGCACACCATATACAATCTGTGCAAATATAACGTATGGAACTTTTATAAGATTATCACCATTAAGAATATATATTCCTATAACAGTAAGCATATAAGCAATAGGGTCATTACTACCACTCTCTATCTCTAAAAGCGAAGCAACACCATCTTTTAAATTAAGCTTCTTACGTCTTAATATTGCAAATACACTCGCCGCATCTGTTGCTGACAGAACTGCTCCAACAAGAAAGCTTTCCGCTATTGGAAATCTCAATACAAAATAACAGAACAGCATTGTAAATGCCGCTGTAAGAATTACGCCACAGGTAGACAATAGAACAGCTTTAACAGCAACAGGTCTGGCAGTCTTCCATTTAGTATTAAAACCACCATAAAACATAATAAACCCAAGTGCAATATTACATATATATTCTGTCATAGTAAAATTGTCAAATTCAATTCCAGCTATTCCATCGCATCCAAATAACATACCTATACCTATAAAAAGTATAAGTGCAGGCATGCCGAACCTTCCCGAAAACTTGTCTGCCGCAATACACATAATAAGCACCAATGCTACTAATATTATTTCTAATGTCATACAATCTCCCTTTTAACGCCTGCCCTCATAAGCTGTATACACTTCTTTAGATATGAAGGACTTATCACTCTGTTATCTTACTTCTTCATTCACACTTTCCGAACTAATCTGTTTATTTAGTACATTTTTATCTATTGTGTCAAAGATAATATGTTCCTATAATATCAGTCTGGCAATTATTTGTCAAACATACAATTGTTTATATATTCTTTTATAATTCCGACAACTCCGTCAGCACCAATTCTTGTTTCATCTATACACATATCGTAATATGCCGCATTTCCCCATTCCTGATCAGAACAATATTTATGAAACTCTGCTCTCCTGCTGTCAGTTTCATTAACAACAACCTTCGCCTTTCTTTCAGAAATATTATGGACATCTGCTATATGCTTAATTCTCTCAGCCTTATCTCCGCTTAAGAATACGCTTACCTTGTCTGGTCTGTCAGAAAATGCGTAATTAGCTCCCCTGCCTATTATCACACAATCACCGTCACCTATTATTGGATAAAGGGCTTTTCTTGCCTCGCTAAGCAGTACATTGTTCTCGTCACTGCTTATAGAATGCATTAAAGCATTTACCGGTATCTCGGAGAAGAAATAAGGGAATTTATCATATATCCCTTTTTCCTTAGCAAGCTTAACAATATGTTCCTTATTATAAAATGTAAGTCCATACTCATCAGCAAGTCTCTGACCTATCTCATCACCCATACATCCACACTGTCTTGCAATTGTAATAATCATATTTATCCTCCATTCTCATTATTATATATATAAAATTTTTTCACACACAGAAATAATCTTCAATATTTTGAAACCTGTGTGTCACAACTTCTTATTCTTTTATAAGAAGTTCGCAAATACACTTGCACCAACTACTGTAAGTATACCTGCAACAGCAATTGAAAGACTGCTCATAGCACCTTCTATCTCTCCCATTTCAATAGCTTTAGCTGTTCCTACAGCGTGTGCAGATGTTCCTATCGCAACACCTTTAGCTATCGGGTCTGTAATTCTGAATACTTTACATATAAATTCTGCTAATATATTGCCAATTACTCCGGTTACAACAATAACTGCAACTGTAATCGTTACATATCCGCCAAGTTCTTCTGATACACCCATACCAATTGCAGTTGTAATTGACTTTGGAAGCAATGTTACATATTGCTCGTGGGTAAGTCCAAAAACCACCGATAATACAAGCACTGTAACAAGGCTTGTGACAACTCCCGATGCTATTCCTAATATAATTGCCGCACAATTACTTTTTAAAAGCTCGAACTGCTCATAAAGAGGAATGGCAAGACACACCGTGGCTGGTGTCAAAAGCCAGCTAAGATACTTCGCACCGGCATTATAGCTTTCATAATCAACTTTACCAATTATTAATACAACCATAGTTACAATTATAGATATAAGCAGTGGATTAAACAATCCCAGCTTTAACTTCTTTTTAAGAAATGTTCCTGCCATATATGCGATAAGACTTATTGCTACTCCCGCAAATGCTGAATCAAGAAAAAAACTATTCATTATTATCCCCTCTCTTAGTACGTCTTACAATAAACTGTGTAACGTGTCCGCTTACACCCATAACAGTAAATATTGTTGCAACTGTTATTATGCATATCGGAACTAATATCGGCTTTAAATTAAGCCATGATGATATAAGACCTACTCCTGCAGGAATAAACATTACAGGCATAATTTCTATAAGAAATCGTCCTGCTTCCTTAACTGCGTCAAGCTTAATCAATCCTGTAAGAAGACCAGCAAATAAGATAACCATACCATAGATACTTGCCGGTACTGGAAGTGGTATGAACTTATTCATCAATTCACCCACTAACGAGATTACAAGAATAATCAAAAACTGTTTAAGATACTTCATAAATAAACCTCTTTTCTTTTGTGCTCTTATTTCATATATATTTGAACGGTCCAGTGCACAAATTCGCCAACTATTATATCTCTGCCTCGTTATATATATCAAGTGTATCCGCCAGAAATACACAAAAAATACAATAACACATATAAAAAAGAATATGTAAAAACACATTCCTGCACCGAGCACGGTCGCTTGCGATAAAATACATCTTCGTGCGAGTGTGCATAATCGGCATATAGTGCCTTTTATGTAATAGGGAATTCTATTGGAATTTCCTATTACATAAAAAAGCCGCAGCTATCAGATTATCCTGACAACTGCAGCTGCAACAAGTATACATTAAACCATACACATTATATTATTATTTTCCCTGCTCTTTTACGAAATCTTCGTATAAAGGAGACATGCTTCTTAATCTTTCTACGATACCCTTTAATTCATCTACAACATAATCAGCATCTTCGATTGTTGCATCTTCACCAAGTGAAAGTCTTAATGAACCGTGTGCTATCTCGTGAGGAAGTCCGATTGCAAGAAGAACATGTGATGGGTCAAGTGAACCTGATGTGCAGGCTGAACCTGATGAACCACATATTCCCTTCTGATCAAGCATAATAAGCATTGATTCACCCTCAATAAATCTGAAACAGAAATGAACATTTCCAGGAAGTCTGTCTGTTCTGTCACCATTAACTCTTGAATATGGAATTTCTGCTAACACTCTGTCAATAATGTGATCTCTTATTGCTGAGATATTCTTAATATTCTCTGACATATTAGTATTGGCAATGCTTGCCGCCTTAGCCATTCCGATAATACCTGGTACATTGTGAGTTCCTGCTCTTCTGCTTCTCTCCTGTGAACCACCGTGAATAAATGAACCAATCTTAACCTTGTTGCTTACATATAAGAAACCAATTCCCTTAGGACCGTGGAACTTATGTCCGCTTGCGCTTAACATATCAATATTCATTTCCTGTACATTAATAGGAATATGTGCAAATGCCTGTACAGCATCTGTGTGGAATATCACTCCCTTAGAATGTGCAATTGCACCTAGTTCCTTGATTGGCTCAACTGTACCGATTTCATTATTAGCAAACATTATGCTTGCAAGTATTGTTGTATCTTTAATTGCCGCTTCGAATTCTATAGGGTCAACCTTTCCGTATTCATCAACATCAAGATATGTCACTTCATATCCGTGCTTTTCAAGCCATTCGCAAGTATGAAGAATTGCATGATGTTCAATCTTAGTTGTAATAATGTGATTACCCTTTGACTTAAATGCCTCTGCTGCTGCCTTTAATGCCCAGTTATCAGACTCGCTTCCGCCACCTGTAAAATATATTTCATTAGGCTTAGCCGCACCGAGAATAGAAGCTATAGTTTCTCTTGCTTCTTCCATATCATTCTTAGTCTTCTGTGCAAAACTATATACACTTGATGGATTAGCGTATGATTCTGTAAAATAAGGCACCATAGCATCAACAACTTCCTGTCTTACTGCTGTTGTAGCCGCATTATCCATATAAATAAACTTACTCATTATTATTATCCTCCGCATTTTGTTTCTGAATATCAACCTATCTATCCAATATGAAATATTATAAAGCAGACATAGTAATTGTCAAGAAAATTTTACAGCCGCTTCCTTTTCTTTATTTCTTTAACGTTATTATATCTACCCTATACTCACGAACCCGTGCTATCGCACTCTCTCGTCCTGCTTCGCACGACTGTTCGTTCGTTAATGGCACAAGAAAAGTAAATGTCTGCTTCGCAGCCGCTTCCTTTTCTTTTGTGCTCATTATATGATAGTTCCTCCACCAAGAACATATTCACCATCATATAATACAAGTGCCTGTCCTGGTGTAACTGCCCTTTGTGGCTTATCAAACTTACACTCAAGCGTGTTATCATCAATCATTCTTATTGTACAGTCTGCACCCTCATGGCTGTAGCGTATCTTTCCTCTTGCTCTCATTGGCTCTTTAAGGGCTTCAATTGCCATAAAATTAAGATTCCCAGCATACAATGTATCAGTAAATACATCTTTATTCTCACCAATAACAACTTCATTGGTATCAGGTCTTACTGCAACTACAAATACAGGATGTCCCATAGCAAGTCCAAGCCCTTTTCTCTGTCCAACAGTATAGTGGATAATTCCATTATGCTTTCCGATTACATTACCATCAACATCAACGAAATTGCCCGGAACTGACTTATAATCAGTAGTTCTTTCTATATATCCTGCATAATCATTATCAGGAACAAAACATATCTCCATACTGTCCGGCTTATTTGCAACCATAAGATAATTATCTGCCGCAATCTTTCTTATCTCATCTTTAGTATAATCTCCAACTGGCATAAGAGTGTGTGCAAGCTGGCTCTGTGTAAGATTATAAAGTGCATATGTCTGGTCTTTCTTTGCTGTTACTGAGTTCTTAATTGCATATCTGCCATTATCAAGCTGGCTTATTCTTGCATAATGTCCAGTTGCTATATAATCAGCACCTATATCAAGGCTTCTTTTAAGAAGCGATTCCCATTTGACATATCTGTTGCAGGCGATACAAGGATTAGGAGTTCTTCCCCTCTTGTATTCATCAACAAAATAATCAATTACACTTTTCTTAAATTCATTCTTAAAATTCATTACATAATAAGGTATATTAAGCTGTCCAGCCACGCGTCTTGCATCATCTACAGCAGATATTCCACAACAGCCATTCTCTGTTGTTTCTACTGCATCGTCCTGCCATATCTGCATTGTAACGCCAATGACGTCATAACCCTGCTCTTTTAAAAGATATGCGGCAACAGATGAGTCAACACCTCCTGACATACCTACAACAACTTTCTTCTTCATATATTCTCCATTTCAATCCATATTATCCGGTTATTATACATTTATCTGCAATACTGCATATCTCATCCCAGTCATCTGCCGAGTCTTTATCATATACAGCACACACTTTCAATCCAGCATTATGTGCCGCCCGAACGCCTCTTAGAATATCCTCATACACCCACGTATCAGATATATCCATTCCTGCTGACCTGGCAACCTTTTTATAGCTTTCCTTATCACTCTTTCCTATGCCGACATCATATACTGTGTATATTCCCTCAAAACATTCATATATTTCTAACCTTTTAAGAAGAATTTCCACACTGGAAGTATCGGAAGCACTGAATATTACAAGCTTGCTTCCAGCCTCATATTCTCTTCTTATAAGCTTTATCATTCCCTTCTTTGCAGGAATATCACTTGCATAATGCTTATTCATAATATCAACTGCTGCCTCTGTTATCTGTTCTAGCGATGTATCAATCCCAAGAACATTTTGCAGATAAGCCGCATATTCCGAAAGGTCCATAACTCCTGTTATCTCATCAAAATTCTTTGGAAGCTTAGCACCTCTTAAAATGGCATATTCCCTTGCACTATTCTTCCAGAACGGCATAGAGTCAACAAGTGTTCCATCCATATCAAATATTATGTTCTTATTATAATTAAACAGCTTTCTTGTCTTCTTATAAAGCTTTCTTGTCGCCTCCGAGCAGTCATCACTTGCAAATATCGCCGATACAACAGCAATTCCGTCCACGCCTGTATCCTTTAAATAATCACAGTTGTCATAATTAATGCCTCCAATTGCAACTATCGGCATATCAAGCATAGCTGTAAGCTTAAGAAGATTATCCCAGCTTAAATCTTTGGCATCTTTCTTCGTGCTTGTATGAAATACAGCTCCCATTCCAACATAATCAGCACCAAGTCTTGCCGCATTTGCCGCCTGCTCTGGTGTCTTTACTGTCATTCCTATTATCTTGTCAGGTCCTAGAAGCTCTCTTGCTGTTTCGTAGCTTGCATCACTTTGTCCTATATGAACTCCGTCAACATCTGCCTCTAACGCCGCGTATATATCATCATCTATAACAAATGGCACACCATATCTTCTTGCTATCGGTTTAATTGCCAATGCTTTTTTTACAATCTCCTCGTGTGTCGAATCCTTTTCTCTTAACTGCAAAAATGTAGCTCCTGCCGCAAGGACTTTCTCAATTTCTTCATAGAAATCCCTGCCATTAAGCCATTGCGTATCTGTAACGGCGTAAAGCTGCATATCTTCACGGGTAACTTTCATAATAATCTCCATTTCTGCGTACACTTTTTTTACATTAGTATAATATAATTCTTTTCAATTTAAAGCAACTGTCTTATAATAAATCTTTAGCAAAATATCATAAACTTAACAAGCCCTGTTATGGGCAGGATAGGAGATTAATTATGACTAAAGATTTAACAAAAGGTAAAATTATGCCTCTCCTTGTTGGATTTACAATACCGTTAGTCCTCGGTAACTTATTCCAGCTTACATATAACGCTGTCGACAGTATTATTGTAGGACAATTCGTAGGTAAAGAAGCCCTTGCGGCTGTTGGTATATGCAACCCTGTAATGACTCTTATGATTTTATTCTTAAATGGTCTGTGTATGGGTGCGAGCATACTTATGGGTACACAATTCGGAGCTAAAGATTACAACAAGCTTCAAAGACAGATAAGCACAACAATGCTTTCAGGCACTGTATTCTCTGCAATATTAAGCCTGTGCTGCATTATCTTTTCAAGACCTATTCTTAAATTGTTACAGGTTGACCCATCTATTATGGATTTAACTGTTTCTTATATGAGAATTATATTTTTAGGATTGATATTTACATTTTTATATAATTTCTTTTCAAGCACATTAAGGGCATTAGGCGACAGCCAGACTCCTTTATACTTCCTTATTGCAAGCTCACTGCTTAATATTTTCGGAGATTTATTCTTTGTAATTGTCCTTAAAATGGGAAGCAACGGCTGTGCAATATCAACTGTAATAAGCGAAATGATGTGCTGTGTATTCTGTATTATATACATACAAAAGCGTGTCGAGATATTAAGGCTAGGCAGAAAATGGCTTGTATTTGACAATTCACTTCTTAAAAAGACAATAAGCTACGGCTGGGTATCCGCTATGCAGCAGGCAACTGTCCAGTTAGGAAAGATTGGCATTCAGGCAATCGTCAACACTATGGGCGTGTCCGTAGCCGCTGCATTTGCTGTTGTCAACAGAATTGATGATTTTGCGTATACTCCTGAGCAGAATATCGGCCACGCTATGACTGCACTTATGGCTCAGAACAAAGGTGCTAATGAAAAAAAACGTATGAAAGAAGGCTTTAAATGTGGTATGATGCTTGAATTCATATATGGAATTATTCTTTTTGCCGTGTGCTTTATACTTGCACGACCACTTATGCTTCTGTTTGTTAAAGATGAAGAAGTTATTCTGCATGGTGTTAAGTATCTGCGCCTTATCTCATTTATGTATATACTCCCAGCCGCTACTAACGGCATACAGGGATATTTCCGTGGAATTGGCGATTTAAAGATTACACTTTTAAGCAGCTTTATCAATATGGGCGTACGTGTTATAGCCGCTATCCCACTCGTACTTGTAATGGGCATGGGAATTGAAGCCCTCCCATTATCATACCTTGCCGGCTGGATTGGTATGCTTATTGCTGAACTTCCGCTGCTTATAAGGAATTACAGGTCCATTGCAAAATAGGCTTCACTGAATATAAACTATGAATAAAAAATGATAAAATTTTGATTAAAATTTGAACTCAATAATACAGACATCTTGCCGCAACTACAGATTAATTGAACTTGATTTATAGTATTTACAGTGATAGAATAATAATATCTTTTTGGAATTAGCAACAAAAGATTAAATTATACTGATTACTCAGTTATAGTAACAATTATTCACTAAGCAAAGAAACAGGCGGGATTTAATATCCCGCCTGTTTCTTTATAACTATTCACAGAATGTAAGCCTGTTTCCTGTTAATCCAAGCAAAGGCTTAAACTCTGCATTCTTCTTATAATTTATAATAATACATTTTCTAACTTTAACTTAGGTACGTGATGAACCTGATTGTCATCTCTGTAATACTTAAGATTCGCTCCCTCAGATACTTCATCAATAACAACCTGTTCCTTAGGATATCCCAATGCAATAACAAGTCTTGCTGTCATACCCTCTGGAATTGAAAGTTCTTCGTTAAGCTTAGGAATATTAACACTTGCAAACATACAGCCTCCAAGATTAACCTCATTGGCGGCAAGAAGTATTGTCTGTGCCGCTATTCCCTCATCTCTTGGTGCTGATACGCTTGAAGCACTGCATATTATTATGTAGCCTGCTGGTCTTTCACCCTCAACAGGACCATCCCAGTCTGGAAGCGCACCTGCCCATTTTAATGTGTCAAACACTTTTTTATTGCTTTTCTCATCACACACAACCTTATATCTTAAAGGCTGGTTGTTAGCACCTGAAGCTGTATTTCTTGCTATATCAACAAGATTTACAAGCTCGTCCTTTTCTATTTTCTTATTCTCAAAAAAACGTCTATATGAACGGTTCTTTAATACAAGTTCCTTAAATGACATATGACTCTCCCTTCTGATTATATTAAATTTATTACTGTACCATACAAGCCTGCTTAATCTGCTTTACTATATGCTCACTATGAAGCTTAAAACGCCTCTGTTCTGACGGAATGAACCTCTCTGACATTATGAAATCAATGAATTCCTCATATGGCATATACATATAGTCCATAGTTTCACCCTGCTGTAATTTAACGTGTTCCTCATCATCACATACATTAAGATAACCATAATATATACAATGTCTTGCATCATCAGTATACCTATAAAGTTCAATTAAATCCTCTGGTGATTTCTTAATTCCCGTTTCTTCCAGAAGCTCCCTTACCGCTCCAGTCCTAGGTGTTTCACCGCTGATAATAGAACCTCCTGTAACTTCCCATTTTAAAGAATTCGTCTTGTTACGCGACCTCTGCGTTGTAAGCACCTTTCCTGTCTTTGTAACTGTATACACCATAACAACTATGTGGTACACGCCTTCTGGAAGTGACTTTGCCATACTTCTGCGAACTTCAAAACCTAACTTATTCTCATTGGCATCATAAGCGTCCCACATCTCCTCATCGACCATTTCAATGAAGCTGTCATAATACTGCTCCTTAAAATATATCATTTCTTCTATCTGCTGTTTGGTATATAATATGTTCTCAGGTGCAACGACCCACACTGTTCCTGAATCATCTCTCCTTCTTGCAACTGCAATAAGAACACCTGAATATTCATCAACAGCAACATCAACACCTACAAGATACACTCTCTGGTCATCTGTTACCGGTTTGAATTCCAGATCCTTATCATTGATAACGTATCCGACATTAATCGGATACACAACCGAGGGGTTATCCTCGTCTGTACTTCCCAATGGGTGGTCAACTTTTACGGCTACTAATTCTTCTCTCACTGTTCCTCCTCCAGGTACTAACAATAGACACAAAATGCTGTTCTTACTAATTATCTAACCACTTATAATGATAAATGTAATTTGCCACTAATATTATATATTATTTTACATTTGTTGCAAGTATTTTACAATAAAGGTGATATCATCCTTAACATACATACCCCAAGTCTTAATGGCTTAATAACATCTTTAGCATAATCAGCTGTCACTTCGTGTCCTGCCTCAAAGTTATTTAACATATCCTGCTTTACACTTAAGGCAGTCGCTTTATTATATATAAATACTGCATTTTCAAAATGAAGATATAAGCTTCTGTAGTCCATATTGATTGTGCCAACAACAGATACTTCATCATCACATACCCACTGCTTAGCATGGCAGAATCCCGGTGTATACTCATATATTCTCACGCCAGCCGAACACAGTGGCTCATAATAAGACCTTGTAATTCTGTATACAAGCTTCTTATCTGGTATTCCCGGTGTGACAATTCTTACATCAACACCTCTCTTAACCGCAAGCCTTAACTCTCTTTCCATCTCATCAGTGATAATAAGATACGGAGTTGTGATATACACATAGTCCTTGGCATTTTTTAGAATATTAAGGTACACGTCCTCACCAATTCTGTCCTGTCCTAATGGATTATCTGAATATGGCTGTACATAACAGTCTTTCATAACTGCCTTATATGTACCATCTGTCGCATCAAGATATTTATTATAATCATTATCAGTATGTTCTATGGCATTCCACATAGTAAGAAAGCTTGCTGTGAGACTCTTTACCGCATCACCCTGAAGCTTAATTCCTGTGTCCTTCCAGTAACCATATGGGTGTGTTATATTAAAATACTCATCTGCAAGATTATATCCACCTGTAAAGCCTACCTTGCCGTCAATAACGGTTATCTTCCTGTGATCCCTGTTATTCATAAACATATTTACAATAACTTTAAGTGGATTGAATACACGGCACTGTATGCCCTTCTGCCTCATCTGTTTTATGAACTCTTTATTAAGGAAAAAAATACTTCCTAAATCGTCATAGAATATTCTTACCTCCACACCGCTCTGTGCCTTATTTTCAAGGATATGCTTAAGCCTTGCAAAGCTTTCAGCATCTTCAATAGCGTGATATTCCATAAATATAAAATGCTCTGCCTTTTCAAGTTCAACAAGCTGTGCCTCAAAGCTTACATCAGTAGTTGGATAATATTTTACATCTGTATTGCTGTATACAGGATATCTTGCTGTATTGCTTATATATCTGCACTGGTTAGCTACGCCCTTGTCCTTGCTGGCTATATCATCTATTATGCCCTTATCCTGCTTTAAGAGGGTAAGCACATTCGTTTCAATATTATTAAATGAACGTCTAACACCTTTAGTTACAATAGAACGTCCAAATAGCAGATATATACATATTCCAAAAAACGGAACTGCAGTTATTACGATAAGCCAGGGCATTTTCTGTGCCGCATTAACGTGTGTTCCAAATATTTTAAGGGCAATAAACATTGCTATAAATGTAAGAAGCAATGTTATGGCAGTTGAATATGTATTCAGCTTCATCATTAAAAATATCATCCAGCCAGTCTGTATAAGAACAAGAAGCCCTATCAGTATCAACCTTGTTGCACTATTTTTTATGCTTGATTTTTTCTCTGTACGCATACCATCACCATTCCTGCATATATTATCTATAATTCAATCTGTGCATCATCACAAATCTTATGTAATAGATAATTATACACCTATATTGTCTGTCCTGCAAACTGTGTCATATATAATTTATAATATCTTCCCATTTTGTTAAGAAGTTCTTTATGATTGCCTGCTTCAACTATATGCCCCTCATCCATAACAACGATTATGTCAGCATCCTGTATTGTAGACAATCTATGAGCTATTATAAGACTTGTCCTGTTCTCCATAAGCTTAAGCATTGCATCCTGAATATGCTTTTCAGTTCTTGTATCCACGTTAGATGTCGCCTCGTCCAATATAAGGATCTTAGGCTGTGCAAGAAATGCTCTTGCTATTGATAAAAGCTGTCTTTGTCCCTGTGATATATTCTCACCCTCTGCCATAAGCTCTGTATCGTATTTTAATGGCATTTTATTAATCATAGTATCGCAGTTGCTCATGGCCGCAGCGGCATACATCTGCTCATCAGTTGCCGCTTCGTTAGAATACTTAAGATTATTCTTTATTGTATCAGCAAATAACACAGTATCCTGCAATACAATCGCTGTATTCTTACGGAGTGTGGCACAATCTATTTCCTTGATATTAACATCATCTATTAATATCTCTCCGCTGTCAACATCATAAAATCTCATCAGAAGATTGACAACTGTTGTCTTTCCGCTTCCTGTTGAGCCTACAAGTGCCACCTTCTGTCCTGCCTTAACTTGAAGATTAAAGTCATATAACACCTGCTTGTCCTTGGTATATGAGAAATTGACATCTTTAAACTTAATAACGCCCTCAAGCTTATCCATATTCTTATCACCACTCTTATCTTCAAGCGGTTCGTCCATAACTGCAAACACTCTCTCTGCACCCGCTATGGCGGTCTGTATCTGTCCATATATCTGTGCAAGCTCATCAATTGGTCTTCCGAACTGCTTCGCATATACGATAAATGCTGATATAACACCGATAGATATAATATGGTTAATGGCAAAATATCCGCCAAATGCCGCAATAATAACAAAGCTTATATTGTTGATTACATTCATAACTGGTCCCATTGAACCGCCAAGAATCTCTGCTATAATTCCAACCCTTGTAAGCTCATCCGACACACTGTTAAAGTCTTTTATGACATTTTCCTGCCTGTTATATGCAACAACTGACTTATAACCTGTAACCATCTCCTCAACCGTTCCATTAAGATTACCTAAAAGCACCTGTCTTTTCGTAAAGAACTTCTTCATGGCCTTAGATAAGAACTTAGTTGCAATCACTGTAAGAATTACAGTAACGCACGATAACAGTGCAAGCTGTGGACATAATACAGTCATCATTATAACTGTTCCAATAATCGTTAATACACCTGAGAACATCGAACTTAACGATTGCGAAACTGTTGTTGATATATTCTCAATATCGTTAGTCATACGGCTCATAATATCTCCGTGGCTGTTACTGTCAAGGTATCTTACAGGAAGATTAACTATGTGCCTGAATAAATCTTCTCTCATCTTCTTTACGATATTCTGGCTTAATACCGCACTTATCTTGGTCTGTAAAAATGTACATATACTATGTATTATGTATACAACCACCATTGTTATAAGTATCGGAGTTAATTCCTTAAATCTGCCAGAAGCTATAATATCAATTGCATTACTCTGAAGCTTTGGTGCATATACCGAACATATTACTACAACGATAACAGCCGCCAGAAGCCCTATAATCATAGCTTTCTCAGCCGCAAAATATGCTATCAGTCTTTTTAAAGTACCCTTCTTGTCCTTAGCCTTCTCGACAGTAAGATTGCGGTTGCCAGGTCTTCTGCCAAAGGCTTTATAATTATTCATCTGTGCCTGTCTGCTCTGCTCCATTCTATTCATTTCCTTTCAGCTGTGACTCATAAATATCTTTATATATCTCACTTGTCTTTATAAGCTCACTATGGCTTCCAACATCTGCTAATCTGCCATTATCCATTACAACAATTCTATCTGCATTCTTTACAGAAGCAATTCTCTGGGCAATTATAATCCTGGTTACATCATATTTCTTTGCCGACAGCTCTGAATAAAGATCAGCCTCTGTCTTTAAATCAAGTGCACTTGTAGCATCATCAAATATAAGTATCTCTGAATTCTTAAGCACTGCACGGCTTATGGCAACTCTCTGCTTCTGGCCTCCTGAAAGACTGTGTCCACCCTGACTTACCTGTGTATCCATACCATCTGTCCTGTTGTCAATAAATTCTGTTGCCTGTGCTATGTCAGCGGCTTGTCTTATCTTTTCACTGCCTGCACTGTCATCACCCCACGCAATATTTTCTGCTATTGTAGTGCTGAATATCTCCGGCTTCTGTAATGCTATTGACACTTTATCCCTTAAAACCTGCAAATCATAATCTTTAACATTGACATCATCTATAAGTACTTCCCCCTTAGTCACATCATAAAAACGTGGTATGAGATTTACAAGACTTGACTTGCCGCAGCCTGTTGCACCCAGTATTCCGATAGTTTCACCCGGATTAATAACAAGGTTAAAGTTCTCAATAACATTTTCATTATCCATACCTGGATATGCAAATGACACATTCTTAAATTCAACTTTTCCCTTAACGGCAGTTTCTTTATTATATGTACCGCTCTTTATTGCCGGCTCACAGTTAATTATCTCCATAACACGCTTCTTTGAGGCAATTCCCCTTGAAGCTGTCTGAAATATCATCGTCATACGCATAACCGCATTAAGCACCTGTGAACAATATGTAATCGCCGCCATTACATTACCAGGTGTTGCACTGCCTGCACTTACCTGTATTCCACCAACCTTTATAACCGCAACAACTGAAAGATTTAATATAATATTCATAATAGGTGTCATATAAGAAAGCAGTAAAAGCACATCAAGCTGTGTTGAAACAAGCTCATTATTAGCTTTCTCAAATCTTTCTGTCTCGTAATCTTCCTTGACATATGCCTTTACAACTCTTGCACCAGACACATTTTCCTGCATTACATTGTTAACCTTATCAAGCTTCTTCTGTAACACTGTGAACTTAGGATTGGCTTTGGCTATGAAATATACAACACATACTGCAACAAACGGAAGTGCACACGCAATTATTATTCCAAATTCCATATTAAGTGACACCATACACGCTATACCACCGATAAACAGCATACTTGTACGCACAAAACCTCTCAGGCATTGCATTACAAAATTCTGAAGCTGTGTTATATCATTCGTAACCCTTGTAATTAAAGAACCTGTGGAGAATTTATCAGTCTGTTCAAAAGAGAATTCCATAATTCTCTTAAAGACAGCTTTTCTTACATCATTACCAAACTGCTGTGCACAAAGATTGGCAAAGACACCGGACATAATGCCACAGATACCACCAAGTGCCACAAATCCTATCATTTTAAGCCCGATGGTAATTACTGTATTAAGATTGCCACCCCCGCCATTGTTAAGCCCCAATACACCGTCATCAATTATTCTGCTCATAAGCTCCGGCTGTAACAAGTCCATAGAAACCTCACCTATCATAAATACAGGTGCAAGCAGAGCAAAGAACCAATACTTTTTTAAATATTTAAGCATACCACATTCCTTTCTTAAGCTTTATTACTTCTTATAGCTAAAAAGCACCATCAGAATAAATCTGCTGGTGCTTCTTCTATTATAAATACATTTTATAAATCAAGTACAAATATTCACTTAATAACAGCAATTCTTACTTAATCCAATATCTAATCTTCAAATACCTGCTTAATACTGTCATAATGCAGGAATTCTCCTGTTGCTGCTATCTGTTTAAGCTCTTCTCTGGTAACGAACTTATACCCTAAGGCTTCCTCTGTCTGTATATGTATGTCCTCATCTTTAACATCTTTAATGAACTTGTATACATCTACAAAATAATTGTCGCCCTTGCCAGGATTCTCTCTTTTATAGGTGAATACATATCCACCTCTGGCATCTGTAACGTCAATTCCTGTCTCTTCACGAACCTCACGTCTTACTGCATCAATTGACTCCTCACCTGCCTGAGCCGCTCCGCCTGATACTTCCCACCAGCCAGGAGCCCACGCCTTAGTCATAACACGCTGTGTAATAAGGAACTTTCCATCCGGACGTTCTATGACACCTAACACTGTAAGATGATATTCTCCATCTTTAAGCTGCCAGTCATTCTTTTTCATTAATCTGCCTGTCTTTTCTTTGTTGGCATCATATATATCCCACATTTCCATATACGTCATCCTCCATATATTGTAATCAGCCATACAATAATATACAGCGATTAACATTTTCGTTATAACTATGATTAGTATAACACATTTTCAATACTTTTTCTAGTTAGCTGAGTGAATTTTAACCATATGAGCATATTCACCATCTAACTCCATAAGCTCCTTGTGAGTTCCTCTTTCCTTAATCCCCTCATCTGTAAGCATAAATATTTCCTCAGCATTTTCTATTGTAGTAAGTCTGTGGGCTATAACAAATGTAGTTCTATTCTTAGCCAGCTTCTCTAACGACTCCTGTACAATCTGCTCACTTTCATTATCAAGTGCTGATGTTGCCTCATCAAATATAAGTATAGGTGGATTTTTAAGAAATACCCTTGCTATTGATAATCTCTGCTTCTGTCCACCTGACAACTTGACACCTCTTTGTCCTATATCCGTGTCGTATCCATTTTCAAATGCTTCTATAAATTCATGTGCATTGGCAAGCTTTGCCGCTGCAATTACTTCGTCATCGGTAGCATCTGGCTTTCCGTATCGTATATTCTCTTTAATGCTTCCCATAAACAGATATACGTCCTGCTGGACAACCCCGATATTATCCCTTAAGCTCTTAAGAGTAACATCTTTAATGTCTTTTCCATCAATTCTTATGCTTCCTTCTGTCGCCTCATAAAATCTTGGTATAAGCGAACATAATGTAGTCTTTCCTGCTCCTGACGGACCTACCAGTGCCACATATCTGCCTGGTGTAACATTAAAGCTGATTCCTGATAATACTTCCTCGATTCCGTCCTTATATCTAAAAGATACATTGTCGAATGTAATCTCACCCTTAACGTCTTTAAGTTCAACTGCATCTGGCTTTTCCTTTATATCCGGTTCAACTGATAATATCTCAAGAAATCTTTCATAACCGGAATAACCGTTCTGGAACTGTTCTGTAAAATCAATAAGTACCTTTACCGGCTCCGTAAATATATTTATATACAATAAAAATGTTACGAAGTCTGTAATATTAACCCAGCCTCTTGTTATTCCTATACCGCCCACTGCTATTACAATTACATTAATCATAGTTGTAAATGCTGTAAGTCCGGCATTGTACATTCCCATATAATGATAGCTGTCTTTCTTTGACTCTAAGAATAAATCATTGCCTTTTTTGAACTTACCGCACTCTATATCCTCATTAGCAAATGATTTAACAACACGTATTCCTGACAGATTATCTTCTATCTGTGCATTAATCTCACCTATACGGATACGGTTTCTTTTAAATGCACGCTTCATTTTCTTATTAAGGAAATATGCAAATACAAGCATAACAGGCACAAGCACAAATGCAGTAAGCGTAAGCCTTACATCTATAGTGCTTAATATAACAAGTGCACCTACAATCTTAATAAGTGATATTGTTATATTCTCAGGACCGTGGTGTAAAAGCTCTGTTATATCGAATAAATCCGAAGTTATTCTTGATAATAACTGTCCAACCTTCTGGTCATCATAGAATGAATAAGAAAGCTTCTGGTAGTGGTTAAAAATCTCAGCCCTCATATCGTATTCAATCTTAGCTCCCATAACGTGTCCGTAATTAGATATATAATAATTACACCACCACTGCACAAGAACAAGCACGAATAATATCACAACTATTGTAAATATTGCCTTAGACGCTTCATCTGCCGGCATATAGGCAACCTTGGAAGTTATATATCTTACAACAAGCGGTATGACAAGTGCCACCGCCGCAGACATCATCGCAAGAATCATATCTATAATAAATGTGCCTAAATATGGCTTATAATACTTTGCAAGCTTTTTAAGATTTTCTTTCATACAACTCACTAATCCTTTCATGCTTTATTCATTATTAATAACTTTAATTTTAGTGTTCTGCTTTCATAATCTGTACCGGCACTCCAAGAAGCACTGCTCCGCCAAGCATATTGCCGATTGTCACCATAATCATACTCTTGATAACAGAAGCTGTGCCAATATCACCAAGTAACATATATCCAATAGAAAATGTACTCATATTAGCAATACAATGCTCAAAACCAGCAACTACGAACGCCATAATAATACAGAACATTATTATAAGCTTGCCGCTTTCTGTCTTTAACTTAGTACCAACTAATACTGCCATACATACAAGGAAATTACAAAGAATCCCCCTTACTAAAAGTTCCATGGAACCTGCTGAAATCTTAGAATATATAAAGCTGTTATAATAATCAACCATTATTGTGTGTGAAGCCTTACTATATACAAATAAACCCGAAAGAATAAATGCACCGGCAAAGTTGCCTATATAGCTTACAACCCATACTTTTATTAGATCTCTTACTGAAACCGTCTTATTGTATGCGCCAATCGCCATAACAAAATTATTACCTGTAAATAATTCTCCTCCCATAAATACGACGAGTACAATTGCAATTGAGAATAAAAATGCACCTAAAAGCTTACCAAACTGTGGATAAGTTGGAAGCAGTACTGCCGCACTCACATTCGATAAAATTGTTGCAACAACAATATAGAAGCCTGCCATAATAGAGCGCATAAAATACTTCCCGAAATGGTTGTTGCATAACTCTGCCTTATTCGATGCTGCCTTAGCAATTGCATCGACATCTGAAAATAACATATTAATCCTCCGTTCGTTGGTCTGACAACCTATAATCGGGTCTGCAACAATAGTTACAGACCCGATTATAGAGGATAACACATATAAAATTCTATTTCCATAATTTGTGTGTATTTTTAAAAGAACTTACTACTTTAAAGGCATTACAGCCACATAATTAAACATCATAATAAAGTGGCATATGCTTCCTGCCATAACAAACAGATGAAATATCTCGTGAGAACCAAAATACTTATGGTTGGCATTAAACACCTTAAGCTTAAGTGCATATATGACGCCACCGATTGTATATATTATTCCACCTGCTAACAACCACGCAAATGCCGCTGTTGGAAGTGCATTTATTATCTGTGTAAATGATAATACACACGCCCAGCCCATAACAATATAAAGAACTGATGATACCCACTTAGGACAGGTTACCCAGCATAATTTAAAGATAATACCAACTATTGCAATTCCCCATACTAGTGCTAACAGTGCATATCCTGTCTTGTTATGAAGGACAACTAAGCATACAGGAGTATAGGAACCCGCTATCATAACCGATATCATACAATGGTCTAACTTCTTTAATATTTTATTAATTCCAGGTGTTGCATTAACTGTATGATAAGTTGTACTTGCAGCATACAGCAAAATCATTGTTCCTATAAATATTGAAAGTGAAATAACATGTATTGTATCAGGTGCTGACAATGCCTTAATTATAAGCGGTGTTGCAGCAAATAACGCCATAAGCATTGCTATAAAATGTGTTATTGCACTTCCTGGGTCTTTTATCTTTATGTTAGATACATTTTTCTTAATCTTTTCCATAATAATCCTCTTTTCTGCACACGCTTTCTTAATATGTGCTGTAATTATCTTCATATTACATAGTATTGATTACTACGTTATATATATAATATAACCATTTATCATAGAAATCAATATCTAATCACATAATTAATCAAAAAAATACTGTGCAAGGACATAAAAAAAGCCACTTTTAACGGTCAATCCGCTAAAAGTGGCAGCTTTTTATATTACTTCATAAGCTTAAATGCACTAACTAATTCTTTTAATCTGTCCGCCTGTGAAGCAAGTTCCTCACTGCTTGCAGAACTTTCCTCAGCCATAGCTGTATTCTCTTCTACTACAGCTGCTATCTGGCTTGCTGCTTCTGATACCTGCTTTAATGATTCAGCCTGCTGTTCTGAAGCAACTGAAATCTGCTCGATATTCTCAACAAGTTCTTTAGTCTTCTCAACTGACTCCATAAGCTTAGCAGCTGCATCATCAACCATTCCCTTGCCCTCTTCAACTGCATTAATTGCCTGAACTATAAGTTCACCAGAGCTCTTAGCTGCATCTGCACTCTGTGCTGCAAGATTACCAACCTGTGTTGCAACAACTGCGAAGCCTCTTCCTTCTTCACCTGCTCTTGCAGCTTCAATCGAAGCGTTAAGTGCAAGAAGGTTAGTACTTGAGGCAATCTCATCAATTGTATTAATAATACTGCTGATATGCTTAGAATTCTCTGTGATAACTTCCATAGCGTGAACTATCTGCTGTACCTGATTATTACTTTCAATAATCTGGTCACCAACAGCTTTAGCCATTTCATTAGCCTTATTAGCATTATGTGCATTCATATCAACCTGATCAGCTACATTAGCAATTGTACTCTGTAATTCCTGTACTGAACTTGCCTGATCCGTTGCACCCTCAGTAATTGCCTGTGCACCATCTGAAAGCTGGCTTGCATTGGAAGCTACCATATCTGCAACACCATTAATCTCTGAAAGAGTTGATGAAAGATCTGTTATAACTTTTACTAAAGCAACTTCAATGTCCTTAAAGTCACCGATGTGTTCTACATTAGGTGATATATTAAAGTTACCACCTGCCATCTCTTTTAAACCTCGTGTTAGGTCTTTAATTATTGCACTTAATCTTCCCGCCATATTATCAAACTTCTCAGCAAGCTGACCAATTTCATCATTATAATTCTTCTTAATATTAACTGAGAAATCTCCCATCGCAAGCTGGTCCGCTACTGCAACTACATCATCTATAGGCTTAATGTACTTCTTAATAAGCTTATTGCTGATAACAATTATAATTACTAAAGTTATAATCGAAATAACAATCATAAACACTACAAGAATAATCGTATTACGCTCAAGATCTGTCTTATTTAATGCACTTGCTGCCCACCAGGTCTGATTAACAGCTTTAATAGGTGCATAATATCTTTCAACCTTAGAACCATCATCCTTCTTAGTTGTTACACTGAAACTGCTTCCTGTATCAATGCCCTTTTGTATCTTGGCATATTCTTTAGCTGGTAAAACATCGCTTAACTTCTTTCCAACATATTCATCTGATTCGCTGTCATATACAAATGTACCATCACCCATAAGTACATCTACATACATTGTATTGTACTTATCGTCTGTTGAACGGAGTCCGCTGAATGTATCAACATTAATATCTACAAGAATTACACCCTGTGTCTTACCATGATATACAATTGGAAAAGAGGCACTTACCATATTGATGCCCTGATCCTTATATGGACTTGTAAAGCTGCTCTGCTGTGAAGCTGCTGCATTCTTGTAATAGTCCTTTGAACCATAGCTTGAATACTCACCATAGCTTTGTACCTTTCCACTCTGTGCATCTGATTCACTTACATAGATTGTATAATCTTTAATAGCAGGGTCAAAAGCATTAGGCTCAAAAAATACACCAACACCTGCAATGCTTTCACTTGATGTTACAGATGTATTGGCTACGCTGATCATAAACTGCTCAATCTCTTTGTTCATCTTCTGTAACTGTACATCATATACTTCACTCTTAACTGTCTCTCCAGTATATCCGGTCTTAGCATAATCATCATAACGTTCCGTAATATAATTCTGAAGAATATTAGCAACATCTGAGGCTCTGTCAAGTACCTCCTGTACTGATACACCATTCTGCTGTGCAATTCCATCAAACTCACCACTTATACTACTATTCATAAACTTAGCTGCAATTGTTGCACTAATTGCAATCATAACCGTAAGGCAGGCAACTAATAATATACCCACTGCTACTGAAATCTTATAGGTCAGTTGTTTATTTTTGAACCCCTCGACTGCAGCATTTTTCTTTGTGTGTTCCTTGCTCATATTATTCCTCCGTTCTTCTACACATTAAATATTCAATTGATCGTATCTTAAATATTTAAATATATATTATCACTATGTATTTACAATATCAATCCATTTATTAAGTTTTACTAAAATTTGTTAAATATTGTTAAATTATCTTTAAAATCGCAGGTTAATAATCCCAAATTTATACATTTTGAAGCAACTTGAAACTTGAAATAAACACATAATTAAGAAACAAGCTGGAAGTATATGCCAATATTACGCAGACTTATTAATTAAATAAAATTGCGCTATATTAAGCATATACTTCCAGCTTTAATCTAATTTAATATAACTAACTATCTTAATAGCCTTATAACTAATCTGTTACCAGCTTTACATCATCTGTTATCAACCTTTTCAGGATTCATATCGTGCCATAAAAGTCTCTGCTTTGCCATATCCTCAAATGCAGTTCCTTCCTTGCCATAATTGCAATATGGGTCAATTGATATTCCTCCTCGTGGAGTGAACTTGCCCCACACTTCTATATATCTTGGCTGCATAAGCCTGATTAAATCCTTCATAATTATATTCACACAGTCCTCATGGAAATCACCATGATTTCTGAAACTGAACAGATATAATTTAAGTGACTTTGATTCAACCATAAGCTTATCAGGAATATATGATATATATATTGTTGCAAAATCAGGCTGGCCTGTTATAGGACAAAGACTTGTAAACTCAGGACAATTAAATTTTACAAAATAATCATTGTCCGGATGTTTGTTCTCAAATGTTTCAAGCACTCCTGGTGCATAATCCATACTATACTTCGTCTTATTGCCTAACTGCTTAAGTCCTTCATCTTCTCTAGACATATTAATCTCCATTCCTGCATATTGTTCTGTCAACATATTAATTCTTTGGTATATTAATCTACTTGTATAATATTCTTTTTGTATATCAATTCCCCAGTTTATTAAACTGCTTATGCACAATTACTTAATATGCTTCTTAATTCTTTCTGTCATCTGCTCCTCACCCATAATATGAACTATTGTCCAAAGGTCAGGTGTATTGGCACGTCCTGTAACTGCAATCCTTACAGCTTCAGCTATATCAGATACATTTCCCTTGAAATTCTCTGGATTAGCCTTGTAAGCCTTCATATCTGAAGCAAAGCCGTGCTCATCTGCTATCTCCTTAAGCTTGTTAAACCATACTGAATTATCATCATTATGGTCATACTTTGCAAGATAACTCTTTAGTATCTTACTTACCATATCTTCATCAAGCTTGAATTCGTCCATTTCCTCTGCTGACTCACCGTCAAAGAAATAAGAGATAAGTTCAAATATCTGCTTTGCATACATTAAATCTTTTCTTCTTCTCTTAGCACCGACACCCATATAAAGGCGGAGAATTTGTAACATCTTTTCTCTATCGCCGAACCATTTCTCTACATTTTCTGGTTCATTCTCCCTAGCCCAGTCATAAAGGAAATCGTAAAGTTCTTCTTCTGAAAGCTTAGATAATTCATTCTTACATATGTTATGAAGCTTATCCTTATCAAAGAGTGCACCTGACTGGTTCATCTTCTCTACTGAGAATGGGAACTCATTGATATCCTTGTCCGGGAACTTCTCGTGCCACTCTTCAAAGTTAGAATTAAGAAGCGTAAGAAGATATACCTTCATTGTATATGGATGGTATCCGTCCTTCCTATAATAATCAAGTGAAAGCTCTGGGTCTTTTCTCTTAGATAACTTTCTCTTGCCTCCTGTCTCCTCATCAAACTTCATAAGATGTGCTGTATGTGCGTAAGCCGGCATCTTAAAGCCTAATAAATGGAATAACTCATAATGTATAGGAGCTGATGCAAGCCACTCACCACCTCTTACAACTGTAGTTGTTCTCATAAGATGGTCATCAATTGCATGTGCAAAATGGTATGTTGGAATACCATCTTTCTTTAAAAGCACAATGTCGTGTATATTCTCTGGAAGCTTAATCTCTCCCTTGATTGCATCAACAAATGTAATCTCCTTATCAGGGCTTCCCTGTGAACGAAGTCTTAATACATATGGCTTGCCAGCCTTAATATTAGCTTCTATCTCTTCATAAGAGAGGTTACGACAAGTCGCATATTCTCCATAATAACCTGTAAGAACCTTATCTTCTTCCTGCTTTGCCCTTACCTTATCAAGCTCCTCCTCTGTACAAAAGCATGGGTAAGCAAGTCCTCTTTCTACAAGACTCTTAGCATATGTATGATATATTTCAACTCTCTGTCTCTGGAAATATGGTCCATAAGCATTTCTTGGATCTGTATCATCAAAGCCAGCACCCTCATCAAATTCAATATCAAAATATCTTAATACATTAATAATTGTTTCTACTGCACCATCAACTTTTCTTTTCTCATCTGTATCTTCTATTCTAAGATAAAATACGCCACCATTTCTGTGTGCAATTCTCTCATCAGCAAGTGCACTATAGAGATTGCCCAGATGAATAAATCCTGTTGGACTTGGTGCCATACGTGTAACTTCTGCCTTATTAGGAAGCTTTCTATATGGGAATTTCTCTTCATAATATTCAGGAGTATTAACTACTTCCGGAAATAATAAATCTGCTAATTTCTGATTATCCATTTCATCCTCATTTCTGCGCATATTCTCATATAACTTCTATGTATTATATAATTATATACAATGCTATAATGCGCTTATACATTCACATATCATTACGGCAACAGCCAATATTATATATTACACATTTTTATGATATTTATCAACTTATGTTTGATATATATATCAATTTCATATCACCAACACTTTTAATATAACCATTGACATATAACAATATATTCCTATGTACACTTTGTATGCTATATATCATATATAGCATATATAATATATATAGTTCGACAGATATATTAAAATACAGGCATTTAAATATTCACATAAATCAGCATAACTTTTTTAATTCAACAATATATTCTCTATAGCATATGCCACACCATCTTCATCATTGCTTTTAGTCACATAATCAGCAATGCTCTTTAAATGTTCTGTTGCATTACCCATAGCAACACCACAGCCTGCGAATTGTATCATATCAATATCATTATCCGCATCGCCAAATGCCGCAATATCTTTCCTGTCTATGCCAAGAAGTCCTGCAAGATATTGTACTCCTGACCTCTTTCCAGCATCTTTATAGGATATTTCTATAAGCTGTTTTACTGAGCTTGTAATATATATATCCTTGTCAGACTCATAAAGCTCATCAATAATCTTACGCTTTAAAATGTCATCATCAAGGACAACATCCATACAATCAAGTTCATTTCTATGCTCATTAATAAATTGTATAATATTCTCTTTTAATATTCTTGTGGAACGTACATATTGTATCGCATTTTCTGTTGCACCGTACTTTACAGGATTGTCAATATACTCCTTTGCCGCATATGCACACCCTCTTATAAATGCCTCATAAGTAACAGGGTACTGCTTGCATACCGACAGGACATTATCAACGGACTGTGGTTTTAGTATATATGACTTAATACATTTTCTATCTGCAATCCTGTATACACTTGCACCATTGCTTGTTATTGCATACTCTATTCCCTGTACATTAAGCACTTCCTCTGGAAGAGTATCAAATGCCCTGCCGCTGGCAATACATACATGGACACCTCTTTTAATTGCCCCGCTTAAAGCTCTTTTGTTAGCCTCAGATAAGTGTCCGTCCGATGTAAGTGTTGTTCTGTCCAAATCCAGTGCAATAAGTTTAACCATATATCCTCCATAACCGCATAACCTTAATCATTATACAGTCTGCGTTATTTATAATGCTCATCAATAAGTATCTAATTCACATTTTACGCTTTACTGCTCCAGAAATCAACAGGTTCATACTCCTGTAATCTTGCAAGAAAACCAAGCTTGTCAAGCTTCTCCTGAATAATGTCCAACGTGTCCTCATCAGGTGCTATCACTGTATGATAATGATACCCTGATGTGACATTCATTAACAGATTAGACTTTCCATTTCCAATCTCTGCCATATAATCTTTAATATCACGCCTTGAGTGCAGATTAAGATCTGCCTTAATAACTCCGTATACTTTGTGATATACGAACACATCTTTAACCCAGCCACCCATATCAACAATACTGTTAAGCTCTGTTTCTGCATCTGCCTCTGTATGAACGACCTTAAATATTCTTGTATGTTCATTCTTCTTACGGATAACATATCCCCTGTTAGTTGATGATATTTCATTATCAGAAGCTCTTATAAGTGCTATATCCTGAACAATTACCTGTCTGCTCACATTAAGCATACTGGCAAGTGCAACTCCCGAAACAGGCTTACTACTACTATTAAGAATATCTATTATTTTTTCACGTCTTTGTTCTCCGTTCATACTATCTCTCCATTTTCATCTATTCAATTGGGTGAAGATTTTTTAATGATATATCCATAATCGGTGCTGAATGTGTAAGTGCTCCGCTTGATACATAATCAACAGAAAGTCCTGATAACTTTTCAAGGTTCTCTTTGGTAATATTACCAGATATTTCAACCTCTGCCCTGCCGTCAATTATATTAAGAGCTTCTTTCATAGTATCGTGTGACATATTATCAAGCATAATTATATCTGCTCCTGCTTCAACAGCCTCACGGACCATATCAAGATTCTCAACCTCAATTTCTATTTTTCTTACAAATGGTGCATATTCCTTTGCCATTTTAACAGCCTTAGCTACTCCGCCAGCCGCTCCTATATGATTATCCTTAAGAAGCACACCATCTGTAAGATTGTATCTGTGGTTATTACCACCACCGACTCTTACTGCATACTTTTCAAATAATCTGTTATTAGGTGTTGTCTTTCTTGTATCCAGAAGCTTAATACCTGTTCCTTCAAGACACTGGGCAACTTCATTAGTATATGTAGCAATTCCACTCATTCTCTGTAAGTAATTAAGTGCTGTTCTCTCCCCACATAATAACACTTTTATGTCACCTGTTACAACTGCAAGAAGCTCTCCCTTAGTAACTTTATCTCCATCTTTTACTTTTAAATCAACAACTGTATTCTCATCAAGAAGTGTGAATACCCTTGCAAATATCGAAAGTCCGCATATGATTCCATCCTGCTTGCATATAAGCTGTACCTCGCCCTTCTTAGGTTCTGGCATAACACTGTTAGTCGACACATCTTCACTTGTTATATCTTCCTTTAACGCACTGATTATTAATGGATCTGCATTTAATTTTAAAGTAACATTATCTAACATATTTATTCTCCTGATTATACCATATTTTTGCGTTGTTCTTCAGCGCATCCGAAGTTTCGAAGAAACTTCTAAGTGACTACGAAGTAGTCATATTATACCATATTTTCTGCGTTGCTTTTCCACGCATCCGAAGTTTCGAAGAAACTTCTAAGTGACTACGAAGTAGTCATATTATATCATATTTTCTGCGTTGCTTTTCCACGCATCCGAAGTTTCGAAGAAACTTCTAAGTGACTACGAAGTAGTCATATTATATCATATTTT